>ENA-UOJC01000905-UOJC01000905.1-human-gut-metagenome-genome-assembly--contig:-C104-NODE-905-length-45282-cov-71.358259_pt1 | contig 45282 bp, 29 predicted proteins | sample MGYA00242339_ERZ723886 | MGnify/ENA metagenome assembly ERZ723886 | reverse complement strand
CAGGCGCCGAGAGGGTGCACACGCAGGAGGGGAATGTGTACAGGGTGGTCAGGAGATAAGCGAGGCGATATAATGCCTATGGTTCAAACAATGCGGAATATTTTTCGAACTTGCGGTTTATCGTACTGGGAGCCTTCGTAAGCAAACGGGCTATGTCGGATTGTCTGCAACCCAGCTTTCTGAGATAGACTAATTTCATATCATCGAGGGAAAGAGAAGGTTGAAATGCCGACACCCGATCACGAAAACCGGGATACCTGCGATTGATAGCATCGTACAACAACTCCCACGTTGAATCATCAATCATGCCTTTAGTATGAGACACAGTCTCAAAAATAGAGATAAAATCCAAATGACTTATTTCAGAGTTGTCCGAAACGGAATCATCATGATACGGGGCAGGCCTTTCAGACAATTCATTAACGGATATATCCGAACCGGCAGCAGCCTCATCAGCCGCCATGCGGGCCGTAAGTTCCTTCAACTGTTTCTCACGAAGAACCGATTGTCTTTTCAATACATATATTTTTCTATACGACCATCCGCCGGCAATAACCAGAACCAAGACACAGCCGCCTGCAATCCAGCCCCATAAACCGGCACTGGCCGCGTCTGCCCTGAATCTTTCGGCAGACATTTCCTGCTGAGACTTGAATTCCTTGTCCGCAAAGAGCACTTCCTGCTCTTGCTGTTCTTTCCGGGCACTGTCCGCATAAAGAAAGGAACAACCAGCATATTCCAGGGCTTTCTCCGTTTCACCCAGACCCGCATACAGGTCATATATACGTCTGGCAATGATACTCTTATGATTATAATACCGAAGATCGTCCAAAGCCGACAGATAATATACCAAGGCGGAATCCTTTTGTCCGGACTGCGCCAGTGCGTTGGCTTTCGCGCAGCGCACATTGACCGGCAAGGCCGTCATCGGATATCTGTCCAGAATGTCCCGGCAGAATACGTACTCCTTGCCATAAAGATCACGATTATCATAATAGAACATGAGTTGCGAACCGATGTCAGAGAGATATTTCTCGTAACACGTATCCTTCCTTATCGCCAACAACACTTTCCTGTAATAGTGATAGGCGCTGTCTCGCTGGCCACATTGCTTATACGCGTCGCCCATATTGCTCCATGACTCAAAGTTGGCCGTCCCGTCAGCCTGTTCAATGGCATAAGACTTCTTCTGAGCGGCCAATGACTCCGCATATTTTCCTTGAACGCTATAAAGCTCTGAAAGCTGGACGTATACTCTTAGAAGAATATAATGATCCGGATCAGGCGTTTCCTGAGCGGCTTCCAAAGCCTTAAGAAACCATTTCTGGGCACGGAACGAATCGTGCAGGTCACGATAAGTACTGCCCATATAATAATAGGCCGTCATCCGCTCGTCCGGCGTACCATGCGCCTCATAATAGTCCTTTATCCCGCTCATCTCTTCGTCGGAAGTGGACTTGGCAAACACACGGTCGGCCGCCTTCACCCTGAGCAGGGCCAGACGCATGCGTACCGCCTCCGGAGCATCGGCGTATTTGTCACCCAGCCGGAGCAGATCTTTCAAGGCCTCGTCGGGAAGTGAGTCTATCAGGACATTACACCTTTCTATCTCTTCGGGAATACGTTCCCCGCGATTGCAGGCAGTTCCCAGGACAAGCATAATCAGACAGGACAGGAGGGAAGCGTATCTTCTTATAATCATTCTATAGTAACACATATTGCAAAAGTAAACAAAACACATGAACCACACAATTGGAATACCGAAAAAACGAGGCAAGGCGATGCAATAAGTTTATCTGAGACTCCTCGGAAATCACCTGAACGATGAACATTGATGTGCGAACGGCAATAAGCGAATAAAGGAAAACATATTTGCTGAAAAATATTTTCAGCGTTTATCAAACTATAAATCAGCTATGTGGAATAAAATGGAATTTTCTGCAATAAAATGCAATAAGATAAATTTGGGAGTTCACCGGATTATACATAAGTTTGCACCAAAACGAAAAAATATTTTAATAAACCTAAAAACAAACGGTATGAAACTCATCTTAGGAAGACTGTTAATCGCCCTGCTGCTTGCGGCACCGGCATCAGTAGCAGGACACGTATCCAGTACCTTCACCCCCTCGAAGGATGACACTGATCCTTCCAACAATTCATTCTCATATACACTTGAATTTGCGAAAATTGAGGATAAAATTTATGGGGATAATCCAGAAGACAGACCCCGCAAGCGCGACCTCGGCAGTTACGATGTACTCCCGTCTGCCTATATTACAGATGCGGGGCTCACGCTTAAAGGAACCGTCACATTGGAAGGGCTGCAAGTAAGGATAGAAAATGAAGAGGAAAGCATCGTTTACTCTTCCATAATGAACATCGGCCGCGGAGAGGCACAGGTCATCCCCTTGTCGCATCTGCCCCATGGCAATTATTCGCTGTTCCTGACAATAGACGAAGACGAATATGTGGCTACATTCGCTCTGGAAGAGTAATGGAGCATGAGATAAGGCCTTGTTAACCTTAAATCTTCTTTACCGCACACTACTATGAAAACCAAAGAACCGGCCATCACCGTCTGCATGCCGGTGTACAATGCCGCACGCTATCTGCGCGAGTGCATCGACAGCATACTGGCACAGACCTTCACCGACTTCGAGCTGCTGATAGTGGACGACGGCTCCACGGACAACAGCAGGGACATCGTGCGATCGTACCGCGACAAGCGGATACGGCTCATGGAAAACAGGCACGACTACATCGGCTCGCTGAACAAACTGCTGGACGAAGCCAAGGGGAAATATATCGCCCGAATGGATGCTGACGATGTGATGATGCCCGACAGACTGGCCGCACAGTTTGAATACATGGAGGAACACGGCGAAGTAACTGTCGTAGGAGGGCGTTTTCAGATTATCGGAAAAGAAAAAGATGAACAAAACGGTGCAAAGCGGACGGAAGAAGTCACTATAGAGATGCTGGTGAACTGCAATACCGTGGCTCATCCGACCGTAATGATGCGCAAAGAAGACATTAAAAAACACAACCTACAATATAACAGAGACTTCATCTATGCAGAGGATTATAAATTATGGCTGGATACGCTACATGCCGGGCTGCGAATCGTTAATATAACCAACATCCTCATAGCCTATAGGCTGAGTGACGGACAGGTTACTGCAAAATACCGGGATATTCAAGACATTAATTCGCGCAAAATCCAACAGCAGGCATGGGAAATCGTATGTCGGACACCGATAAACACAATAGCGGAACAAGGCCAAGAGACACTACCGCCTCTGCCCGGCAATAAGCTGACCATTATTATGCCCTTTCTCAATGAAAGGGAAGAAGTCGGAAGAACTTTGCAAAGCATTTACGAACATGCTGGAGAAAGTGTAGAGATTATCATCATAAATGATTGTTCAGACGATGATTTCGATTATGCCGCGGCTGTGAGTTCATATAGGGCTACATATATTGTCAACAAAAAGCGAAAGGGAGTGGCAGCCTGTAGGGACATGGGCGTTACACTTTGTAAAACTCCATATTTCCTGCTTTTAGATGCACACATGCGGTTTTATGACCAGAATTGGCATACTCGAATAATTAATATTCTAGAAAAGAATGATAGACAAATTCTATGTAGCCAAACAAGGATTCTGTATAAAGACGAAAAAGGAATAACTACAGAGAAAGAAACAGCCAAAAGCAATATAAGCTTTGGTGCCTATTTACCTTTCTGCAAACAGGACTATCTTCTTAATGTGACATGGAATCATGAAGAATTTAACAAAAAAGATTTACAACAGCCCATTCCACTGATTCTTGGGGCCGGATATGCTGCAAGTAAACGATATTGGCTCTATCTAAAAGGGTTAAATGGTCTTTATTGTTATGGAAACGATGAAGCATATATTAGCCTTAAAGTATGGTTGGAGGGAGGCAGATGCGTGCTTCTTAAGGATGTAACCATAGGACATATTTACAGACATACTGCCCCATACAAAGTTTATAATGAACAAGTTATTTACAACCAACTATTTATTGCAGACACATTACTATCTTCAACCATGAAATTTTGGGTATATGCAGTAGCTTGTTCAATAAACAAAAATATATTTTTTAAGGCCTATAAATTGCTCATCGCTAATAAAGACCAAAATGAGATATTAAAAGAATACTATAAAAGCATATTCGCCAATAAATTTGAATATTTATTGCCTCTTCATCGCTTTTGTATGCAAAAAGATATAAAAAAGATGCATTCGCGAATAAGTTTGCTTTCTCAAATATGGAACTGGATTCAACAACAAAGTGTTCAAGATTTTGGCGTAATTGAGGGGAAAGGAAGACTTTTAATATGGACATTACATTTTGAAGATTTTTCTCAGAAAGACTTGTCTTTTTACTGGAAGGATCTAATGGATGAAATAGATCAAGCTATAGAGAAGCACAAACTTCCCTGGAACTTCCAATATGGCTTATGTGGATTAGGATGGATGTATATCTATTTTATTCAAAAAGACTATATAACCGAAAAACACGAGAAAATTTTAAATATTATAGATAATGAACTACAGCTATTAGCTATACAAAACATTCACGATGAAAGTATAAATACCGGGATTGGCGGAATTTTAAGCTACGTAGCTACAAGAATTAGATATTTGGCCTCAATACATAAAAATCATACATTCTCAAAAGACTTCATAAAAGCTTTATACGACAAAGCCACACAGATTATAAAAGAAACCGATAATGTTTCTATTTGCTTTTTCGCCATACAGCTTATTAATATTATAAAAACAAAGAACGCACATGATCCGGAGTGGCAACCATACATAACAGATTGTATGACTTTTCCAACACACATTCCCTCTGAGAATATTTTTTGGAAAATATCCGATATTACAGGATATACATTGCCTTCAATGATCATTAATAGTATAATAACAAAGGACAAAGAGGAACTAAAGAAAATTTTTAATAAAAAGAACTATGACAAAGAATAAAATTATCCCTTTAACAAAAGAAATTCCCGCAGTGGAGTTAAATGCAGAAGGTAAGTTGCGTGGCGGTTTCCAAGCGATGTCTCTTAATTCAGGAAGCAATATTACCGGTGGTCCAGACCAATATTGCGGAGGCAATGGCACCTGTTTCGACAATTATATCTGCTATAATAATAGTGTATGTTCCAAAAACACTCATTGTCCTAGCACGGCAACCATCCCCCCGACGCCAACCCCAACACCGGAACCATCCAATCCCTCACCGACACCGACCGTTGACAGCACAAATAGCATTGGCAACATTTCTTTAACAGGTATGTTCTCTGCCCTATTCTAATACATTAATGGGGTGTATGCGAGAAATCCTAAAAAACAGTTCCTCTTTCTCGCATACACCCATAAAAAACTAATACCGAACAAAACCATGAAAAGAAGTTTCTATAATAAAATATTTCCATATGGGAATAAGTATATATTGTATAACGCTGCTTCTGACGGCATAATAGTTCTGTTGCCAAGAATATACAAATTATTAACAGAAACGACCAATATCACAACGTTACAGGATATTCATCCTGATTTATATACAGCTTTATTAACCGATAAATTTATTATAGATGACAATATTGACGAACCTGAATCAATCATATCTCAATGGGAAAAAGAGGACACATCCCCTCAAGACTATTCTATAATCATTAATCCTACCATGGATTGCAATTTACATTGCTGGTACTGTTACGAACACCATTTTGCTCATTCAAAAATGAGCGAAAAAATAATGAATATAGTAAAAAAACATATCAAGAATAAAATTGACGAAGGAAACCTGAGAAGACTATCATTAAGTTTTTTTGGCGGCGAACCTCTTTTATATTTTGAAGAGACTGTGGCGCCCCTTCTTCAAGACATCAAAGAAATGTGTGATAAAAAAGGTATTGTTTTAAATATAGACTTTACGACAAATGGTGTTTTACTAACAGAAAAAGTGATAGACGAGTTGAGAAAATACTCATCCGTAAGCTTTCAAATAACATTAGACGGAGATGAGTTAAGACACAATGAAATTAGAAAAACAAAAAACAATGAGTCTACATACAAGACGATTATCAAACATATCATTCAATGCGTATATACTGATTTCAATATACTTGTACGTTTAAATTACACAAGAAGAAATGCCGATACATTTGTAAATATAATCAAACATTTTCGTGATATTTCTGAAGAAAAGAAGAAAAACATAGCATTTTCTTTCCACAAAGTATGGCAAGAAGATCCAGACCCAGGAACTGAAGAAACTATTAACGATGCAAGAAATTGGTTTCAAAAGGAAGGTTTACGCATTAATCGGCCTATGATAGAAAGCAAAGGACGATGCTACGCCGATAAACAAAACCATATTGTAATAAATTACAATGGTGATTTATACAAATGTACAGCAGTCAATTTCTTAAGAGAGAATAGGGAAGGCGTATTATCTAACAATGGAGACCTGATATGGAACCAAAGATATACGCAGCGAATGAGCGTCAAATTTAAAAATAATACCTGCAAAAAATGTATTCTATTCCCTATATGCCATGGTGGCTGCACACAGGACGCCCTTATATACAATAAAGATGGTTGCCTACGAAACTATTCAAAAGAAGAAAAAGAAAAAATTCTTTATAGACGCATGATAGAGCTATTAAAAACCATGAAAACATACTAAGAGGTATGCGAATAAGATATACGAGACATATTTTCTTGTTACTGCTGGCCGTTATGCCCACATTAGCTTTTGCACAGCAAGATCCATACTTTATTTACGGAAGAGTAATACAGAATTTCACCAAGGAATTCATACCCGATGTAAAGGTAGAGGTCATGACTCCGGACAGCACCGTAATTAGAACCCGAAAGACTTCGAAAAAGTTGGCGCTATCGGGAGGCGAAGAATATAACGTGGCTTTCATAGGAGAAGAGGAACTGCCATACAAAAGCCTGATCCTTCGCTTCACACACGAAGGGTTCCTGACAGAATACCAAAACATTGAACTCGAAACAAAAAAAGGCGAAAGATACTGGATATTCAAAGATGTGGTGTTGAGAAAAGACCCGTATTATCTGAAAGCCGCTACTGTTACGCAAACCTTAGTGAAGATGGTGATGAAAGGAGACACCATCGTGTATAACGCCGACGCCTTCCAGCTATCGCAAGGTTCCATGCTTGACGCGCTCATCAGCAGTCTGCCCGGAGTGGAACTGCACGACGGCGGACGCATCACCGTGAACGGCCGTTTTGTGAGCAGTCTGCTGGTCAACGGGGAGGACTTTTTCAGAGGTGACCCGAAGGTCGCCCTCGACAACCTGCCGGCCTATATGGTGGATAAGGTCAAAGTGTATGAGAAGGAAGCGGAATACGCGTACATCACGGAAAAAGACAGAAAGGACACAAAGGAACTGCCGCTCGTGGTCGATGTGAATCTCAAACGACAATACGCCATAGGTTGGGTGGCCAATGCCGAAGCCGGATACGGATCGTACGACCGTTTTCTCGGGCGGGTCTTTGGACTGCGCTTCACGAGACAGTCGCGCATAGCCCTCTTCGGGAACCTGAACAACACGAACGACACGCGTGAACCGGGACTCAGCGGAGACTGGACATCGGCGGGCGGCGCGACAGGGCGCACCACCTCGAAAACGGGTGGAATGGAGCTGTTGGTAAACGACAAGAACAGGCATTGGAAAATCAACAGCAACATGAAGGTGAAGATTGACAATATCGACAACCTGCAAAAAGTGTCGGCCGCCAGTAATCTGCCGGGAAACGACAACTATTCGCGACAAAGTAATCGCATGGAAAACAAACGCATCAATGTGACAAGCGACCACCGCATGGAGATAAAATTGCCTAAGCTCTACCTGGCCATTACGCCACAAATGAAATATACTTACAACAAGCACCGGTGGCACAGCCGTCAGGCTGAATTTTTGCAGCGTCCGGCAGAAACATACCGGTTGGCCGCCCTTGACAGCATCTATATGAACACTGCCTCACCGCAACTGCTTGCAACGCTTATCAACCGCCACTCTGCCGACAGCAAAGGGTGGACACGTACCTGGATGGCCGGCGGCGCGATGCAGGGCTATTACAACATGCCGCTTTCGGACGATTTTGTGGAAATGAATATCGGAGGGCGGTATGACAGCAGAAAGAACGGAACATTCTCGCACGACGATCTCAGATTCGGACAACAGGACGCGAAGGAGGACATCTTCCAGAACCGGTATTTCACGACCCCTGAAACAAACTGGAACATCAACGCGTCTTTGTCATATTGCCATAAAATGAAATGGGGGCTAATCAAACCGACATATTCATTCAGGCGGACACACAACTCATCGGAACGCGGACTTTATCGTCTTGAGGACTATGACGAATGGAACAACCCGGAAATGCCATTGGGAAAGCTGCCGTCTACCACAGACTCCATCCAGCAAGTACTGGACAGTCAAAACAGCTATACTTCGGTAAGCGACATGACGCTTCACCGCTTGGGAACGGATTTCACCGTCTACCTTTTCAGAAAAAAACACAGCTTATCCCTCATACCGGGAATAAGATTTGAAAGAGACCGGCTGGACTATCGCCGTGCCGCCATTGACACGGTGGCGACCCGGCACATCTGCGTATTTGAGCCGTCGGTGAGATATGGGGCCAATAATTTTAACCTGACCTACTCCTATGGCACCGCCGCGCCGGCCATCGTCAATACCTTACTCATCCGCGATGACACCAATCCTCTATTTATAAGGACAGGAAATCCGCACCTGAAGAACTCGCATTACCATACAATCAACCTTTACCGCAGCATTCAGCAAAAGGAAAAACATACGCGTACCATGGAAATAAGGGCGAACTATACGCTGACAGAACAAGCCGTCGTGTATGCCATGAGCTACATGCCGACCACGGGCGTACGTTACTACCGGCCAGAGAACATCAATGGAAACTGGTATGCAAACGGCTCTTTCGGACTCACCCAAGCGATAGACAGCAAGCGGAACCTGCACTTCTCCACAAAAAGCGGCGTACAATACAACAACAATGTAGATCTCATTGCCATCGGGGACGCGACATCCAGTACCAGAAGCAGCGTACGCAACCTTAAACTGAATGAAAACCTTTCACTCGATTATAGAATAAAGCAATTCAGAATCAAGGGAAAAGCCGGAGCCGACTGGATATATGCCCGCAGTGAGCGCACAGATTTCCAAACCATCAGCAGCACAGACTTCAACTACGGGATAGAGGCGCAAATAGGGCTGCCATGGGATATACACTTATCCACTGACATCACCATGTTCAGCCGCCGTGGCTACGATGATGCCTCGATGAACGACGACAATCTGGTATGGAACGCACGGCTCTCAAAGAGTATGCTCAACGGCAATCTCACCTTTGCGATAGACGGTTTCGACATTCTCCGACAGCTATCAAACATACGCCGCACGGTCAATGGACAAGGTTTCACGGAAACATGGTACAATACCATGCCATCATACGTAATGGCGCATATCGTGTATAGGCTCAACAAGCAGCCGAAGAAGAAATAGACCATGAAACACGCTATATTGATAACGGCCTACAAGGACATCTCCAACTTAGTGGAGTTGGTTTCCGGCTTCGACGACAATTATGAGATATACATACATCTTGATGCGAAAGTGTATCTTCATGAAAGACTGTTCCATTTTATAGAACAGTTGCCGCAAGTAAAGAAAATAGGAAGAATCCATAGCATAAACTGGGGAGGCCGGAATCATATCGACGCCATCCTGTGGCTTTGCCGGCAGGCCTTGATGAACACCTCGGAGGAAGTGAAGTATTTCCACCTTGTCAGCGGCGGAGACCTGCTCATAAAAAGGACAACGGACTTCTGCCGGTATTTTGAAGACCACGCAGGAAAGAATTTCCTGGACTATTTCTCCCTGCCATATAAAGGGTGGACGGGCGGCGGTCTGAACCGTCTCGCGTGGAGACATCCTCTTGACCGGCTTGACCTGCACGACAGCCGGCAAAATGCAGTCTATAACCGATATATAAGGATGCAGACGAAATACGGCTCTCCGCGAGATTTACCGGAGTTTATTGTTTACGGCGGTTCTTCGTGGTGGAGCCTTACGCGCGAAGCCGTATCCTATATCTGCGCAAATCACAACTACAGGGGATGGTACGACCGGCTCGAAGACACTTTTGCACCGGATGAGATGTATGTACAAACGCTACTGCTCAACTCGCCGCTAAAGGAGACCGTCGCAAACAACAATCTGCGTCATATTCTCTGGGAATACAGAAACGGCAATTGCCCTGCAGTACTTGACAAGAACGATATTTCAGCACTTCTGGCCTCAGAGGCCATGTTCGCACGAAAAGTGGACAGTCATATTTCAAGAGAACTGATAACCTTCTTCAACGGATTTCGGAACAAACAGATAAGAAATGGACAATAACCTGATATTCGACATAGGTTTCCACCTCGGGGAAGATACTCGCTATTATCTGCATCGAGGTTACCGCGTTATCGCAGTAGACGCTGCTCCGGAATTAATAAGAAAAGGGCGAGAGACTTTCAAGGAAGAAATAGCAGCAGGCCGATTGCTGTTGTCTGAAAGCATGATAGCGGCGCACAACGCAGCCGAGGCAGCCTTCTATATCAGTCCCAACAGCCAATGGAATTCGGCTCACAGAGAAATTGCCGAACGACATGGCACACAATCTGAAAAAATTGTCATACCCACCGTTACATTGCGGCGGCTGATGGAGATATATGATGTGCCATATTATTGCAAGATAGACATCGAGGGAAATGACATAGAAGCACTGGAAAGTCTGAGGGGACAGAAAGAACTGCCCCGATACATTTCTGTAGAGACAGAGTGCCTTGCCGACAATTCCGACGCCACCGAAAGTACCTTTGACACGCTTAACGCCCTTCACGCATTGGGCTATCGCCGATTCAAACTTGTGGACCAACAGACCTTCACCGTATTGGGTAAAGATGATTTTTACGGCAATAAGGACATCGACCCCTGGCATACGAACAGAGAATATGCCGCAAAACTTCTGAACCTGACGGACAGCCAGGCCCTGTTTTCGGAATTCTTCAGCGGAAGCGGCCCTTTCGGTAAGGATCTGGCAGGAGAATGGTACGACTTCGAGAACGCCCGACGACTTATATCCTTTCATAGTAGGCAACAGCGCAGGTTAGGCTATGATGTATGGTCTTTCTGGTGTGACTGGCATGCCACATACTGAATAAGAAATAGACTATAAAACGCATTCAGATACCATTTTTGTGAAAGCCAAAATTATTGTCACATAAGAAATAAAACATAATATCTATGAAAAAACTTCTGATTTTCCTGGCCTCGTTCCTTGCCGCCGGAGCGTATGCGCAATCCGACTCGGTTTCCGTTAATGTCGAACTTATTGACGCATTCACCGGAGAACTTATTGAAGATGCCAAGGTGGAACTGCTGATGCCCGACTCCACCTTCATATGCAATGGCGGCGTCTGGTATAATTCCATCAACGGCACTCGTCTGAACTCGTATGCCTATGCCAAGATAACGAGCGGCGGCAGCTACCTGCTGCGGCTCACGCACAAGGACTACCAGACCGCTTACTTCCCCTTCAAGATCAGACTGGCCAGACGGCATGACAACAGCCTGGATCTTTCGGGAAAGGTGAAGATGACAAAGCGACCGAAAGCAAGGGAGAAGGTGCTCGGGGAGGCCGTGGTGACGGCCACGAAAATCAAGATGGTGATGAAGGGGGACACCATCGTATACAACGCCGACGCCTTCCAGCTGTCGCAGGGCTCCATGCTCGACGCGCTCATCGAACAGCTGCCGGGAGCCCAGCTGAAGGACAATGGCGTGATTACCGTGAACGGCAGGGTCGTCAGCAACCTGCTCGTCAACGGCAAGGACTTCTTCAGGGGTGACCCGAAGATCGCCCTCGAGAACCTGCCGGCCTACATGGTGGACAAGGTGAAGGTGTTCGAGCAGCAGACGGATCTGGAAAAGTTTTCGGGACGGAAGGAAACCGACCGCCCGCTGGTGATGGACGTGAATCTCAAGAAGCAGTACTCCATCGGCTGGATAGCCAATGCGGAGGCGGCATACGGCACGGAGGACAAATATCTGGGACGGCTCTTCGCCCTGCGCTTCACGGACTGCTCGCGCCTGGCCGTGTTCGGAAACATCAACAACACCAACGACACGCGGCGGCCGGGGCAGAGGGGCGACTGGACGCCGTCGTACCTGCCAGACGGACTGCAGACCAGCAAGAGCGCCGGAGCGGAATACTACTACGAGAACCGGCAGAAGACCTTCGAATGGACGAGCAACCTGAACGCATCGCATACGGACAACCACACGCTGACGCGCACGAGCGGAGAAAGTTTTCTGCCGGCCAACAGGGCCTTCTCACAGAGCCGGAGCGACTGGCGCGACAAAGCGACGAGCCTCAGCAGTTCGCACAGGTTCAAGTCGGTGAAGGACGCCTATCAGAACGGCAGCGTCAACTTCGCCTACGACAAGAACAGCTACATCTCGCTGAGCCGCGCGGGCGAGTTCGGAAGCGACCCCTACGGCATCGTCACCGAAGGCGTGCTCGACAGTCTGTTCCTTCCCGGCGCGGGCACGCTGCGGCAGATAGCCCGCTACCGCCGCAGTCAGGAGGCGCGCGGAAGGGGCGAAAACTGGAGCGTCAACGCACCGTACACCGGATACTGGATCCCGTTCAGATCAATGGGCTTGGGCGACATGGTGATTCTGGATATATCCGGCAGCTACGACAAACACACCTCGCACCGGTTCGACCGATACGATCTGGAATACTTCAACGCGGAAGGCGTCCCCGACGATTACCGCAACCGCTACACGACACGCCCATCGCGGCACTACAGCTATTCGGGAAAGGTGAAATACTGCACAATGCCCCTTCCCCAGCGCCTGAACTGGAATGTAGATCTGTCTTACTGCTACAATCAGGACTACCGGAGCGGACGCAACGACCTGTTCCGCCTCGACCGGCTCGACGGTTGGGGGACGGACACGGACTATCCGCTCGGCACGCTGCCGTCGGCAGAATCGGACATGCAGCAGGCGCTCGACCTGCAGAACAGCGAACATTCCGAAAAATGGCGTCGCATTCACGAGGTGAACCTACACATGCGCTATCAAAGCAATGCCGCAAAGAATGTGACCACCATCGGATTCAATCTGCCGGTCCGCATAGAACTGGAACATCTGCTCTACGACCGCAGCGCACGGCATTTCAACATGCGTCGCGACAAGGCTTTCGTCGTACCTGACGCATACATACAGCAACGCTTCGTGAAAGGAGATTACTGGACAAACATCACCGTGGAATACGCCCTGGCGCGGCGCCAGCCCGACTTCGTGAATACCATCGAGCTGGTGAACGACGCCAATCCGCTCTACATACAGCTGGGCAACGGGGCACTGCGCTCCAGCACCACCCACAACCTGACGGCCAAACTGAGTACCGACTACAAACGCCGCGGCCTCTATAACCTCGAACTTTCCTACCGGCGCACCCACAACGCGCTGGGCATGGAGCGCAACTACAACCCGGTCACCGGAGGATATACCGTACGGCCCGTCAACGTGAACGGAAACTGGAGCACAGACGGCAGCCTGAGCCTCGACAGGCAATTCGGAAAGGACAAGGTCTTCTCATGGGGCAACTACACCTCCTATGCCTTCAACCACAACGTGGACATGGCCAACGTGGAGGGGGCGACCGTCAACGCCCTGAGCACCATCCGCAACCTGCACCTCTACGAGCAGCTCACACTCGACTACTCGCGGAACGGATGGAGCGTCGGGACGAAGGTGCGCGGCAGCTACAGCCGGATTACGGGCAACCGCAGCGACTTCACGGACATCAGCGCGTGGAACTACAACTACGGGCTGACAGCACGCATTCCGCTCCCGCTGGGCATCGGACTGAGCACCGACTTCACCGTATTCAGCCGGCGCGGATACGAGGACCCCGCACTCAACACGGACGACTTCGTGTGGAACGCACGGCTGGAGCGCAGCGTACTGAACGGAAACCTCGTCTTCATGATCGACGGCTTCGACCTCCTGCACGACCTCTCGAAGGTGACACGCACCGTCAACGCGCAGGGACGCACCGAAAGCTACACCAACGTGCTGCCTTCCTACTTCATGGCGCACATCATCTACCGACTCAACAAGCAGCCGAAAAACAAGAAATGAAGAAATAAAAAAGACGAAATGAAAGAAAGCAAATACAACCTCTGCCTGCAAGACCATACGGGCATGGTGATATACAACGCCAAGGCCGACGAACTGACAGCACTCAACCCGCAACTGGCCGCCATCTATGAAAAAGGAAAGGACGAACCGGACACTATCAGAGAGAAGCACCCGGAACTCTTCGCCTGTCTGGTGGAGAAGGGCGTCTTCGTGGAGGACGGAACGGACGAGACGGCCGACTACATCGCCAAACGGGAGAAGGCGGAGGACGAGGCGGGGGAGTTCACCGTTACGGTCAATCCCACTCTGGCGTGCAACATGAAATGCTGGTACTGCTACGAGACGCACAGGAATATGCCGGCGATGGGCACGGAGGTGAAACGGGCCGTCATAGCATTGGTAAGGAAACAGGCCGCTTCGGAAAATATCCATAAGATAATTCTTTCGTTCTTCGGCGGCGAGCCTCTGCTGTATTTCGACAAGGTAGTGGCGGACATCATCAACGAAGCCGCGCAAGCGTGCGAGGAGAAGGGCGTCGTGCTGTCGATACACTTCACGACGAACGCCTACCTGCTGACCGAACGGATTCTGGAACAGCTGAAAGGAAGGGATGTGTCCTTCCAGATCACGATAGACGGCAACAAAAACGTTCACGACACGGTGAGAAAGACCAAAAGCGACGGCCCCACCTACTCCACCATTGTCGGACACATCCATCTGGCCGCATCTTATGGATTTCCCGTGGGAGTAAGGTTCAATTACACGCGCCAGTCGCTCCCGTCGTTCATCGATGTGCTGTCGGACTTCCAGAACCTTCCGGCCTCGCAGAAAAGACTGCTGAACTTCACCTTCCAGCGCGTGTGGCAGGACCACGGAGGAGATGCGGAACTGACGGAGGAGAAGGTGGCGGAGATAGAACGCGCGTTTGAGAAAGCGGACCTGTTCGTCAACCCGTCGAACAGCTTTGCGGTGCCGTACTGCTACGCCGACAGGAAAGACACCGTCGTCGTCAACTACAACGGCGACCTGTACAAATGTACCGCACGCGACTTCGTATCCAAGAACAGGGAGGGAACGCTCACGGCGGACGGTAACATCCGCTGGAATGACAGATACAGGAAACGACTGTCAATAAGACACGGCAGCGAGTTCTGCCGCCAATGCCGGATCTACCCCATCTGCCACGGAGGCTGCAGCCAGATGAAGCTCGAGACCAAAGCTGCCGCCGACACGTGCCCCAAAGGATACGGCCGGGAAAAGATTGAGGAAATACTGAAAGGGCGCGCGCTCTTCATCCTCGGACAATACAGGAAGAGGAACGGGAAACAATGAATTTTCACCCGCCGGTATGGCCGGCGAACATCCGCGGGATGACAACGGACTGCGGATGATACTTAATGCCGCGCCGGCATATAGGATACTGACAAGGACTGCACTATAAGCGCATAACAATCAGCGAAACATGAACAAATATCTGTCTCTCATATTCTGCATCTTCTCCCTGCTGCCCGTCGCAGCCCAGAAGACGGACTCCATCACCATTCTCGGTTGGCCCAGAGACGCCTTTACGATAGAACCACTCATCGACGGCACGCGCGTGGAACTGCTCAATGAGGACAGCACGCTGCTGGCGGAAACCATACCGACATGGGATGAGCGAGTTAGGGGCAATTCATGTTTTACCTTCAAACTATCCTCGCGCACAGGAACTTACATCATACGTGTGTCGCATGACGACTACCAGACACTCGTCAAGAAGTTCACGATAAAGTTAGGGAAGCGCGAATACATATATTCGCTGGGATTGCTGAAACTAAGGAGGAAACCCGCCGAAAAAGTTCTGGGAGAGGCCACCGTGACAGCCACGAAAATTAAATTCTATACGCGGGGCGACACGCTCATATACAACGCCGACGCTTTCAATCTGGCGGAAGGTTCCATGCTCGACGCATTGGTGAGGCAGTTCCCGGGGGCGCGGCTGGAGCGCGACGGACGAATCTTCGTCAACGGGAAACAGGTGGAGAGCCTGCTGCTCAACGGGAAGGATTTCTTCAAAGGCGACAACAACATCATGCTCGACAACCTGCCCGCATATACGGTGCAGAATGTCAAGTTCTACGACAAGCAGAGCGAAATGAGCGAGATGATGGGAAGAAAAGTGGATGACGGAAGTTTCGTGATGGATGTGTCGCTCAAACGACAATATCAGATTGGATGGCTGGGAAATGTGGAAGCCGGCGGCGGAACGCACTCCCGATGGCTGGGGCGCCTCTTCGCCCTGCGCTTCACGCCGCAATCGCGCATATCGGTCTATGCCAATGCCAACAATACCCATGAAAGCCGCAAACCTGGGCAGGGAGGCGACTGGACGCCGGGGGACATCGGATACGGGACCAGCACCACTGCCCGCGGAGGTATGGACTATATGGTCAAAGACAAGCTGGGACGCTTCGAAGTGTCGGGAGAACTGAGCGCCGCGCACACCGATACCGACACGGAGCTACGACAGGCGGGAGAGCGCTTCATGAGCAACGGGAACTCCTTCTCGCGCAGCTGGAATACAGGAAACACAAAGGTCACCGAGCTGTCGACAGAACATCGCTTCCGCTTCAATCTCGGGCCGGAAAACAGTCCAAGCAGTACGATGCTGAACATACGCCCGAACTTCAAGTACTATCACACGAGAAATGCGGGTCAACTGCTTTCGGCCGAATTTTCGGAAGATCCCAAGAACATTGCCGGTCTGCTGGAGGCACTGCAGGGCCCCAGACCGGACGAAAGCCTGCTGGCGCTGCTCGTCAACCGCGTGCGCTCGGAGCAACGGGCCAGCACGACCGCCGTTGACGGAGGCGCCTCAGCCGACCTTAACTTCCGCATTCCTCTTACGGAAGACTACCTCAGTCTGTCGGCCACCGCGACGGCCGGCCATAAAACGGACAGAAGACACGACCTCTACAATCTGGACTACTCAACCGCCACCGACCACCGCCGGAGATTCTACGACACGCCCAACGACCATATACGGGCCAACGCCGGAGTGGGCTGGTCGCACAGTCTGGACAGCGAATGGAGATGGCTCATCACGCCGAGACTGGACTATTCCTACTCGCACACGCGGCAGGAGAACGCGCTCTACCGCCTTGACCTGCTGGAGGAAATGGCCGGACAGCCCCTCGGAACACTGCCCTCGACACGCGAAGCGCTGCTCTCGGCGCTCGACGGAGCAAACAGCTACATCACCACCCACGACACACACTGCGTGAGCCTCTATCTCAGAGGCCGATACGACAAGGAAGTGCGCGTAAACGGACAACGTCATTCACGCTTGCGCCTTACCTGGAACCCCAGCCTCACGCTGCAGTCCGACAACTGGGACTTCGACGGAATCATACAGAGGACGGACCGGCGCACGGCATGGCTACCGGCACTCGGACTGGAACTGTTGCGCAATACCCCGGGCATGAAACACGAACTGGAAATAATAGCGAACTACCGGCAACAGCTCCCCTCCATGTTCACCCTCATGGGGATGCGCTTCGACAGTGACCCGCTCAACATCAGCGAAGGCAACGCCGGACTGCACCGCACCGACATCTGCACGCTGAAGGGCACCTACCGCTCCGACCAGTGGCTGAGCGCGAAGAAGCGGATGCTGTCGGCCACCGCCGGACTCAATATCTACAGAAACGCCGTGGCCATGGGACAGACCTACGACCACACAACGGGAGCACGCACCTACCGGCCTGAAAACGTGAACGGAAACTGGGACGCGGAGGCCAGACTGTCGTTCAGTACGCCGATGGGCCGACACAGGCTCTTCACTCTACAGATAACGCCGGCAGACTATTTTCACCACAGCGTGGACCTCAGCGCAGCAACGGGTGCCGCACTGCAGCGCAGCACGGTACGCACCAACTATCTGCAACTGCCCGTCACTCTGGAGTTCAACCGCAACAGACTGCGTATCGGTCTCAAGGCGCAGGCGGCATGGAACCACGCCGAAAGCGCAAGAGAGGATTTCAGAAGAACGGACGCCGCCGACATCAGCTACGGACTGTTCGGAAGCACCGCCCTGCCGTGGAACCTGCAGCTGGCCACCGACCTCACGCTCTACACGCGATACGGATACTCCTCGCAGGCCATGAACGGCAACGACCTCGTGTGGAACGCGCAGATTTCAAAAAGCGTGCTGGCCAACCGGCTGACCTTCGCGCTCATAGGTTATGACATCCTCGGACAACTCTCGAACATCACCTACACGCTCAACTCGCAGGCCGCCGTGGAGACATGGAGGAATGTCATTCCCAGATATGCCATGATAAGGGTAATCTACCGCCTCAATAAGCAGCCAAAGAAGAAATAAAGATTTTTTCCACTATGCGACATTCCATATTAATAACTGCCTATACCGACTTCTTCCATTTAATTGACTTGGCGAATAGCTTTGACGGGCATTTCGACATATACATCCATTTAGACAAGAACATTTATGTCAGCGAGACCTGCATCAATATTCTGAAGTCAATACCGTCGGTAAAAAAGGTCGGACAAATATACCATATCAATTGGGGAGGCAGAAACCATGTCGCCGCTATTCTGTGGCTTTGCCGCCAGGCTCTGGAAGGATCTGCCGATACGGGCTATTTCCATCTTATCAGTGGAACAGACCTCTTGGTCAGACATCCCACATAGTTCCGCGATTTCTTCGAGAAAAACAATGGCCGCAATTTCCTGAACTATTTCAGCCTGCCCTATAAAGGCTGGGAATACGGTGGACTCAATCGCTTGAGATTCAAGCATCCTCTTGACAGACTGGACATAAAAAGCAATGGAGACAACGCTATTTACGAACGATACATCTATTGGCAGGCCAGACACAGATATTTAAGGCCATTACCAGAATTTCCAGTGTACGGCGGTTCGACATGGTGGAGCCTGACAAGGGAAACCATTGCCTATATCTGCAATAATTATAATAGTAAAGACTGGTTTGACCGCCTCGAAGACACTTTTGTTCCCGAAGAGATGTATATACAGACATTACTTCTAAATTCCGACTATAAGTCAACCATTATCAACGACAATCTGCGCTATATTGTTTGGGAACATCGAAACGGCAATTGCCCTGCAGTACTGGACGAAACGGACATCGCACCAATAATGGATTCAAATGCCATCTTTGCGAGAAAGGTAGAGAGCCATAAATCCGGAAGACTAATTTCCTTCTTTAAAAACAAACGCTTTACTGAAAAATGAAAAGATACTTTCTGCTATTGGTTATAACCCTTCTGGCCTACGCACCGGGATTCTCCCAAGAAAACGATAATGAAGAGGAGGAGGAGAGCCGGTATTACATAAGCTTACGTGTCATCGACAAATTCACCGGCGACTTTATACCGTCAGTGGACTACGTGGTGATGCGCAGCGACAGTACGGTCATTTACCGCGGCGCGACTGACAAGGCTGGAAACCCGAACACCTCGCGCTCCAACGGTGACATTGAACTGAACGACCCGGGAACGTACACCGCCAGATTCTCGAAAGAGGGATATGAACCGCAGGAAGTGAAATTCAAGATAGACCGGCGCAGCATATCGGGGCCGGAACTGCCGCCGATAACCATGAAGAAGAAGCCGCGCCAGTATGAGCTGGGGGAGGCCGTGGTGACGGCGACGAAAGTAAAGATGGTGATGAGGGGAGACACCATCGTATATAACGCCGATGCCTTTGAACTGCAGGAGGGTTCCATGCTCGACGCGCTGGTGCGCCTGCTGCCGGGCGTGGAGCTCAGAGACGGACAGATCACCGTGAACGGCCGGTATGTGAGCAGCCTGCTCATCAACGGCGAGGATTTCTTCAAGGGCAATCCCAAGATAGCCCTCGACAACCTGCCGAGCTACTACGTGGACAAGGTGAAAGTGTACGAACGGGGCGAGGAGGACGAATATCTCATGGGAAGGCAGGAGAACGAGGAGCGCGACATCGTGATGGACGTCAACCTGAAGAAGGAATACAGCGTGGGATGGATGGCCAATGCCGAAGCGGCCGGCGGAACGGAGGAACGCTACATGATGCGGCTGTTCGGACTACGCTTCACACGCAACTCGCGCATCGCTCTCTTCGGCAACGTGAACAACACGAACGACACGAGAACGCCGGGAGAAAGCGGCGACTGGAACCCGGCCTGGGATCTCGGCAACGGACGGGCGCAGCTGAAGACGGGCGGACTGGAATATATGCTGAACGACAAATACAAGGAATGGAAGCTGCAGAGCAACGCCAACGTGGACTACGTGGACAACCGCCTGCAGTCGGAAACCTCGTCGGTAACCTTCATGGAGAACGGCGATGTGTACGGCCGCCAGAGGTACGCTTCGAGAGCCAAAAACCTGCATGCGTACACGAACCACACGCTCACGATACGGAAGCCCAACTATTTCTTATCGGTCAATCCCGAACTCCACTACATGAAGAACCGCGGACGGAGCAGCGACATCGCGGCGGAGTTCAACGACAGGATTGAGGAGGCCTACCGCGGCGCCAGTCTCGACAGCCTATACCTGCGCCCGGGAAGCAACGGTTTCGAGGATATGCTCACGCACTTCGTGACGAACACGGCGAAAACGGGCAACCACGAATGGAAGGGTTCGGTCAGGGCCCATTACAGCGGCAAGTCTTTTGTGGCGGACGACCGCATCCGCTTTACCGCCGGCGGCGACTTCTCGAACTACGCGGGAAACACTTTCTCACAATATAATCTGCGCTACGGCAGAAACGCGGACGGCATGAAGCCGGACTTCCGCAACCGCTACTTCGACGCGCCGAGCAACGGCTACTCCTTTTATGCCGGCGGAGAGTATCAGCTGAATTTCCCGTCGCAACTGCTTCTGCTGTTCACCTACAACTACCAGCAGTCGTACTCGTCGCACACCGACAACCTCTTCCGTCTCGACCGCCTCGACGGATGGAACTCGCCGGAAGGGGCACCGGCCATAGGGACGCTGCCATCGGTGACGGAGGGGCTGATGGATGTGGACAACAGCGAGCACGGCGTACTGCGGAGCCACGTGCATAAGCCGGCGGTAGAACTGAGATACCGGAAACTGAGCGTCGGACTGCCGGTGAAGGCGGAATATGCGTCGCTGGACCACTGGCAGAACGGGAAATATCACAAGTCGCGGCACTTCTGGGCCGTTGAGCCGTCGGTACGGTATGTCATCGGGCGCAGTGTCGTCTTTACCTACAAATACGGTGTCAGTGCGCCGGCACTGGCCTATCTGCTGGATGTGAGAAACGACAGTAACCCGCTCTCCATATCGCTGGGCAATCCGAACCTGAAGAACACGCTCAGCCACCGGGCATCACTGAGCCACAACAGCTACGCCACACCAAGCGGCAAGACTCGCACCCTGTCATGGAACGCCAACTATGTGCTGACGCGCCGGGCGCTCTCCATGGCACGGACTTACGACCGCGCCTCGGGCGTAAGCACCTGGCGGCCGGCCAACATCGACGGCAACTGGCACATAGACGGCAGCGTGGACTACTCGAGGTCGCTGGGCAAAAAGCAGCGTTTCCAGCTGACGGCGGGCGCCAAGACCCGATATGAGAACAACCGGGACTACATCTCGGTGGACGACAAGAGCGCCGCCAACAGCGTGCGCAACCTGAAAGCCGGCGGCGACCTCCGCGGCGACTATCGCCTGGGGAACGTATCGCTGGGAGCCGTCGCGGCGCTCGACTACACGTACGCCTTCAGTTCACGACCGGACTTCAGCACCATCAATGTGGCGGACTTCAGCTACGGACTGAGCGCACTGGTGCACCTGCCCCTGAAGCTGGAACTCGGAACGGACATCACCATGTTCAGCCGCCGGGGCTACGACGATAATTCGATGAACGACAACAACCTTGTGTGGAACGCCCGGCTATCGCGCAATTTCCTGAAGGGCGGCAATCTGGTTGTGGTACTCGACGGCTACGACATACTCGGCCAAATATCGAACGTACGCCGCACGGTCAACGCGCAGGGACGCGTGGAAACATGGTACAACAGTCTGCCCTCCTACTTCATGGCGCACATCATCTATCGCCTCAACAGGCAGCCGAAGAAGAAGGGGGCTGCCAACTGATGGTCTTAATTCAATCATAAAGCAACAAAAGGAAGCATGAAATTCACCCGTCAGTTTGACCAGATGGATTGCGGGCCGGCCTGCATACGCATGGTGGCATCGGCCTACGGCAAGGAATATCCGCTGTCGTACCTGCGCTCACTCGCCCACCTCACGAGGGAGGGGGTGAGCGTGGCCGGCATACGCGACGCACTCCGGGAGATCGGCATGGAGAGCGCTACCTTCGAGATGACAACTGGGCAGCTCAGGGAGAAATGCCCACTGCCGGCCATACTGCACTGGGAGCAGAACCACTTCGTGGTGCTCACCGCCGTGAAGAGGAGCCGCAACGGGAAATGGAAGTACCGCGTGGCGAACCCCGCCTACGGGCAGCACACCTTCAGCGAGGAGGCCTTCGGAAAATTCTGGCTCAACGGGGACAAGGGAGTGGTCATAGCCATGGAGCCGGGCGAGGCGTTCTACCGGAAGGAACCGGTGAAGGAGAAGCACAGTTTCGTGCGCTTCGCCCGCAAATACGCCTGGCCCTTCAGGCTCGAACTCGCGCAGGCGGCCATGGGCATGCTGGCCGGACTGGCGCTCTCGCTCGTCACACCCTTCCTGACGCAGGCCATGGTGGACGACGGCATCGGCATGCGCAACATGGGGCTCATCGTGAACATCATGATTGCGCAGGTATTCCTCTTCATCGGATCCTTCGCCATGGGGCTGGTGGGAAGCTGGGTGAGCCTATACATGAGCACGCGCATCAGCATCAACATCCTCACGGACTATCTGACGAAACTCCTGCGCCTGCCCATGACCTTCTTCGACACCAAGAGCGTGGGAGACTACCAGCAGCGCCTCGGCGACCACGGAAGACTGCAGAACTTCGTGACATACGGCACCCTGCAGACATTCTTCTCGCTGGTATCGGCGCCCTTCTACCTGGCCGTCATCGGCTGGTACAGCCCCGTCATCCTCGCGGCCTACCTGCTGTTCACCGCGGCCGGAATGGCATGGATGGTCTATTTCTTCCGCCGCCGCAAGGCACTCGACTACGAGCAGTTCAAACTCAGCGCCGAGAACCAGAACAAGCAGTACGAGCTCATGTCGGGCATCACCGACATCAAGCTCAACGCCTACGAGGAATACAAACTCGCGGAGTGGCGCGAACTGCAGGAGAGGCAGTACCGCATGAGCCGGCGCGTGCTGCGGCTGGGACAGGCGCAGGACACGGGATTCACGCTCATCGGCCAGCTGAGGAACATATTCATCACCTGCTGGATAGCCGCCGAGGTGGTCGACGGCAACCTCACGCTGGGCATGATGATGAGCATATCGGCCATCATCGGGCAGGTGAACGGGCCGCTGTCGCAACTCACGGCCTTCCTCCAGCAGTTTCAGGACGCGAGAATCAGCCTTGAGCGCTCGGAGGAGGTACATCTATGCCACAACGAGGACACGCCGGCGATGGCCGAGGTACCCGCCGACGCGCCGCGCGACATCGAGGTGAGCCACCTCACCTTCTCGTACACCGGCAGCATAGGCCGCCCCGCACTCGAGGATGTCAGCCTCACCATACCCGCGGGAAGCATGACGGCCATCGTCGGCGAAAGCGGCAGCGGAAAGACTACGCTGATGAAGCTCCTGCTGAAGTTCTATGAGCCGACGGCCGGAGAGATACGGCTGGGAGGAAGGCCGCTGGCCGGCTACTCGGCGCACTCCGTGCGGCGGACGGCGGGCATCGTGATGCAGGACAACTTCATCTTCTCGGACACCGTGCGCCGCAACATCATGCTCGGGGAGCCGGAGGACGAACAAAGGCTGGAGAAGGCCGTTGAGCTGGCCTGCCTGACGGACTACGTGAGGAATCACCCCCTCGGCACGCGGACGAAGGTGGGGGCCGAGGGCGTGGGCGTGAGCGGCGGCGAGAAGCAGCGCATGATGATAGCCCGAGCCATCTACAAGAATCCCTGCTACCTCATGCTCGACGAGGCCACCTCGTCGCTCGACGCCGAAAACGAGCGGCGCATCACGGAGAACATCGGCCGGCGCTTCACGGGCCGCACGCGCATCGTCATCGCACACCGCCTCTCCACCGTCAGAAACGCGGACAACATCGTCGTGCTGCGGCGCGGCAAGGTGGTGGAGAGCGGAACGCACGAACAGCTCGTCGCCCGCAGGGGATACTACTACGAACTGATACACAACCAGCTCGAGCTGGCTGAATGACTCATCTCTATATTTATTACGCTATGCCCGACATGAACAAGCTACTGCTCCGCTACGGCGTGCCCGCCATACTCCTGACGATGGCGGCAGGCGTCGCCGTGATGCTCGAGAGCATCGAGATACGCACCAAGTCGTCCGTCACCCTCTTCGTGCGCGGCCGCACCGCCTGTACGGCCTACATCGCCGCGCCGCAGCAGGACTTCGCCGTCAGACGGGGCGACACGCTGACCGTAGAACAGACACCGGGCGGCAACGTACGCTTCATCGTGCACGCCGTGCGCCGCGAACCGGCCGCCACCGTCGTAGAGCTGGAAACGGCCGACGACCGCTGGCCGCTCATCCAGACCCTCGGAGGAAACACCTGCGCCGCCGGATACATCTTCACCGGAAAGGTGAAACTGCGTCAGCTCGTAATCAGACATATCGGCAGATAGACTTTGGGAAGGCCCGAAGGACGGCGTGCACGGCGAGCGGGCACTCCCTCCTACCCTGCCGCCGGCAGGGCAACCACTGGCCCAGCCCCTATTTTAACACTTCTTGCTTTTGAACGAAAAATGTCGTATATTTGCAGTAGCAGAGGGACAAGTCATCGCGGCCTGTCCCTCTTTTTTGAAATTTCGGGCCTATTTTCGGGTAAAATGACCGTATAGCGGTAAAAAATGCAAGTAATGTTTTTACAAATAGGTTACTTGCTTTTCAAAATAGGTTACTTGCATTCGCACATACATTACGTGCGCACAAAAACACCTTACTTCACGACAAAAGCACGCTACCGATATAGTCGCATTCTGTCGCATCAAACGCAGTCAAAGGTTAAATATGTTAATGCAGATTCGTTAGATTCCACGTTAATCAAGGCCGTCAGCCATGAGATTCACCAACGACATACAATATAAATCATCATCGGAAATCACGCGGCAATAAGTCGAAATCAACCCAAATACACTGGGAGAATGAAGTCCGTCGGCATAATATTGTCACCGCAATATAAAGTCGCTCTCCGAACATTCATCAAGAAGACAACTGCATACATCTCGACAAAGAAGGATGCCATTCCGCCAATCATTGCTCGTACATGCGATGGGCCGGAAGGTCGTTCCAGTGCCCGCGGGTGAAGTCGGGCACACTGACGGGACGGCTCCCTTCGCGCGCCGACCGCTCGCTCAGCTCGGCCAGGCACGACCACTCGGCGGCGTCGTAGACATCGATGTCGAGGGGCAGGCCGTGACGCAGACAATATATGAGGCGGGCGTCCATGGTGTAGTTCATTTCGTTGGGCACACCGAGGGCGTGGCCTTCCTGCCAAAGCCGGGCGGCGTGCGAATGCATGTGCCGCCGCGCCTCGGCGAGCGCTTCCTCACCGGTCAGGACATTTTCGACGGCCGTGGTCCGGAGTGCGGGCTCGGGATATTTCTGTGCGAAGCCGTCGGTGCCGCACACGGTCTGCAGGCGACTGTAGGGCCGCGGCGTGGTGACGTCGAGCTGCAGGAGTATGCTGGCGCCGCGCACGGTGCGTATCAGGGTGGAATTGACACGGCCCAGCAGGTTGTCGACACCGCAGCCGCGCGAGGTGAGCGAGACGAGATAGTCCATGCGGTCGCCCCGGTGCAGGCCAAGCAGCCAGCCTATGGGCCCGATGCCGTGGGTGGGATAGGGATTGCCCTCGTGGCGGGCGCAGCTCTTCTCCATCCAGTTGCGCGCTACGGCGCCTTCGGCGGCGGCCAGTCCGAAGTCGTGGCGCAGGTTGTGGATGTACGCGCCCTCGCAGTGGGTGACTTCGCCCAACAGACCCTCGCTCGCCATTTCGAGGGTGGCGAGGGCAAAATGGTCGTAGCAGCAGTTTTCTGTCATAAAACAATGACGACGGGTGGCCTCTGCCGTTTCCACAAGACGGTGACATTCGTCCACACTGGTAGCGGCCGGCACTTCCACGGCTACGTGCTTGCCGCGCCGCATGGCCTCGACGGCCATCTCGCAGTGGGTGGCCCAGTCGGTACATATATATACGAGGTCGACATCGGGGCGGGCGCACACCTCATGCCACGCTTCCGCACCGGCCAGGGCTACGGCCCGTGGCCGGCCGGAGCGCTCGAGGCGCTCGTTGGCTTCCTCCAGTCGGGCGGCATCGGTGTCGGCGATGCAGTTTATGACGGCTCCGTGAATGTGGGCGTACCGCTCAAGGGTTTTCATGCCCCGGCGGCCGAGGCCCACGAGGCCTATGCGCACAAGGGTGAGGGGCGGGCAGCGAAGTTCGAGGACGGTTTTCATGGCTACGTATCGGATTCAAGGGTACGGAAGTTCCGGCAAAGATAATAAATAAAAGGCGGCCGGAAGCGGTCAGGAGAAAAACGAAATGGGCGCATCCTTACAGACACGCCCATCTATCATCATTGTTCTTTCAATACGGAAATGCGTACTTCCCCTTACTTCTTGCGCGACTGTCCGTAGCGGCTCATGAACTTGTCTACGCGGCCGGCGGTGTCGACGAGCTTGGACTTGCCGGTGTAGAACGGGTGGGAAGTGCTGGAGATTTCGAGTTTTACCACGGGGTAAGTCTCGCCCTCAAATTCCACGGTCTCAGTGGTTTTGCAAGTAGAGCGGGAGAGGAACATATCGCCGTTGCTCATATCCTTGAATACAACGGGACGATAATTCTCGGGGTGAATACCTTTTTTCATTGTTGCTATAGCTTTTTTTGATTATTATCTTTTTGCGTAAATGGTTGGAAGCAAATTACGTGTAATGGTCTGAATCGGCTGCAAAGATACTACTTTCCGCATAACCGGCAAAGAAAAAATCCTGTTTTTCGCTCCGCGGCTTCGCGGGAGCCGGTCTTCGGAGGCCGGGCGGCGCACTTTCTCTCCGCCCGACGGCCTTCAGGAGGGTCTACAGCAGTTTCTGTACGAGGGCCACATCCTCGTAGCCGTCTTCGCAGCGGTGCCAGCCGCGGAGCAGGGCCGTCTGCTCATAGCCGGCCGCACGGAAGAGCCGGCGGCAGGGGTCGTTGCGGGTGTCGGACACGAGGGCGTAGAGCAGGCGCAGACGCAGATAACGGCGGGCATAGTCCTCGATGGCCCGGAGCGCCGCGCCGCCGATGCCGCGGCCGCGACAATCGCGGCGCAGACCTATCCCCACCTCCGCACGGCCGTCGGCCATGGAGCGGGCGGTAAGGTCAATGAGACCGGCCGGGCGGTCCAGTCCGCCGGCCACTACGGCCAGGCGCAACTCGCCGGCCTGAAAGAAATCGCGGGGCTGTTCGGCCACATAACGCCGCAGCGCATAGCGCGAATAGTGCATGGCATCGGCTCCCACGGCCCACATCCCGGGGTCGTTTTCCAGCTCATAGAGCCAGTCGAGGTCCTCGGGCTCCAGAGCGCGCAGGCAGATGTCGGTGCGCGGCGTCATTTCGTGTCGGTGTCAGAACCGCCACTGCCGGATGCGGGCGCGGCGGCCGCGGGCCGGCAGGATACGGCGGCGATGAAGGCTATGAGCAGACAATACTTCGGCGTCGGCGAATAGGGCGTGGCGTAGTAGAGGACGGCGTTTGTCCAGAGGGCCACGGCGAGCAGCGCCAACTGCACGCCGCGCCACGCACCGGCCATTTTTCCGTCGCCCAGCTCGAACGCGCGCTGCGTCTGGCGCCGTGAACGGGGCAAGGCGGGCAGGCGCAGACAGAGATAGGTGCCGCCGAGGGCGGTCGCTACGGAGAAGAGCGACACGAGGTAGTCGGTCGTGCCGGCGGGCCGCAGGTAGTGCACGGGCAGTACCTCGGTTTCCGAGAGTGCTATCCACACCACCGCCAGCAGTACGACGGCGGCATGAACAAGCCGCAGGGTTGATACTTTGTACATGCGTTTTTCTTTTTTTGAAAGGTTCATCCGATGCTGCGGCGGTCGGCAAGCGAGCGTCCGAGCGTCACTTCGTCGGTAAACTCTAGTTCGTCGCCCACGCTGACGCCGCGGGCGAGCACGGAGAGCTTCACGCCGGTGCCTTCGAGGCGGCGCTGTATGTAGAAGTTGGTCGTGTCGCCCTCCATCGTGGGGTTGAGGGCGAGTATGAGTTCGTCGATGCCGCCGGCCTTCACGCGCTCCACGAGCGAGTCGAGCTCGAGGTCGGCCGGCCCTACGCCGTCTACGGGCGAGATGACGCCTCCGAGCACGTGGTAGAGGCCGCGGAACTGGCCGGTGTTTTCGATGGAGAGCACGCCGCGCACGTTCTCGACGACGCACACCACGGAATGGTCGCGCAGGGGATTGGCGCAGATGTCGCACGTATCGGTGTCGGAAATGTTGTGGCACACGCGGCAATATTTCACCTCGTCGCGCAGACGCACCAGACTGCCGGCCAGTTCGTGCACGGCGCTGCTTTCCTGGCCGAGCAGATGGAGTACGAGGCGGAGCGCCGTGCGCCGGCCTATGCCCGGCAGGCGCGACATTTCGGCCACGGCCTTTTCGAGCAGCTTTGAGGGGAACTGTTCCGCTTGCATATTGTATGACTTCTTGGTGGGCGGCCCGGAGCCGCGACCGCAAAGTTAGGAAAAAATCGGCTTATTCCGCCGTTTCGCCGGCAGGTTCCTTCACCACGTAGCGTTTGTAGTACTTCAATCCGAGGGCGGTGAACGGCAGCGCCACGACGAGGCCGCCTATGCCGGCTATGAAGGCGCCGGCCGAGAGGGCGAGGAGCACGATGGCGGGCGAGAGGTTCATGATCTTGCCCATGATGTGCGGTGTCACCACGGTGTCCTGCAATATCTGCACTACGAGATAGACGAGCAGCACGCCGCCCAGCAGCACCCAGAAGTTCTCGCCGCTGTCGGCGGCACGCAGCAGGGCCAGCACGGCGGCGGGCAGCAGACCGGCCACCTGCAGGTAGGGCACGAAACTGATAAGCCCGATGAAGCAGCCCAGGGCGATGGGCATGGGGAAGCCGATGATAAGGAATCCGGCCGAGAACATGACGCAGTTGCTCAGGGCTATGCCGAACTGGCCGCGGAAGTAGCCGCACACGTAGTAGGCGATGTCGTCGACGAGGCGGGCGGCGAACGCGCGGTGGCGGCGGGGGATGAAGCTGATCCAGCCCTTGGCGTAGCGGTCGTAGTCGAGCATCAGGAAGAAGAGATAGAGCAGACTGAAGAGCGAGGCGCAGAAGCTCACGATGAAGCCCATGGTAGAGTAGAAGAGCTGCCAGAGGTCGGGCAGAAACTCCTTGAGGACGGCCACGGTGTCGCCGGTGCTCAGGCGACGCGTGAAATCGGAGTCGCGGAAGTGGGTGTCGAAAAACTCCCGTACGGCGGGCGGCACGGTACTGTTGCCCGCGACGCCGCCCTGTTCCACATAGTGCTTCACCACATCCTTCAGGTGCGCGGCCTCCTCCATGATGGGCGGCACACACAGCCACACCAGCCCGCCCACTACGGCCACCACGAGCAGCAGGGTGAGCACCACGCACACCACGCGCACGCGCAGCCGGCAGCGGTGTTGCAGGAAATTGACCACGGGGTTGAGCATATAGGCCACTACCCCGGCAGCGAGAAAGGGCACGAGCACGGGGCTCAGATAATAGAAAAGAAGCAATGCGCCCACGAGGACGGCAAGCGCCGAGAGGCGGCTGAGAAAGAGGTCGGGATGCAGTGGTTTCATACCTTGTCTTTTTAGTTTTACGAGTTTGTGACGGTAAAGGTAACAATATAATCCGTACCGGCCGCACGGACGGCGCGCAGACCGGCCGATATGTTAAAAGAGCCGGCCGGCACACCGTTTCCGGCCGGTATAGGAACCATTTTTGTCGCGTCCGGTTGACAAAACACGCCGAAACGGTTTAATAAACATTAACCCTCGTCGGATTTTACGGGGGAACGCTTGCATTGTGCGGCAAAAGGCGTACTTTTGCATCAGTTTTTCATGGTATTAGATTTAAGGTTAGTAGAAAAGATTGATTGTCGTGATGACAATCTCTTTTTTTATATACCTACCCCTATGGCGGCCCCGTGCCGCCTTTATTGCAGGCTTTGGCGCCGCCTGCCCCACCCTTGCGGCATCTTGCGGACAAGTCTGCCGCGGCAGTCCGCCTGTCTTCCGGCCGCAAGTTACCGGCGCATTATCATCCGCTCCCCGAGAAGGCGGCCGATCGTCTTTTTGAAGCCGCAATCGGAGGCTTTTATCCCCTTATTTTGCAAAATGGAATAAGCAAACTCCGCTTTTCATGTTAAAATATGATTAAGACCACACACTTTTCGCGGCGAATATTTGGAACTTCAGCCACACGGCCGTACTTTTGCATCAGTTTTTCATGGTATTAGATTTAAGGTTAGTAAAAAGATTGATTGTCGTGATGACAATCTCTTTTTTTTATGTACCTGCCCCACCCTCTCTACAGCCCCCTCCGCCGGTGTCACGGCTTCGCCGGCCTATGCCCCGCAACCGCCGGCATTGCCCTGTTCGCCACCTGCGGCGCCGCAGCGCCCGGCGGACGCTCCCGACTTTAACGTTTTTAACTTCCTGCAACTTTTCGACGACGCGGTCCGCGAAATGCAAGTAGTGCATTTGCGCCACGAAGCAGCCTTTTTCAAAATGCAAGTAGTCCGCGAAAAAATGCAAGTAGTGCTTTTCGCGAAAGCACTACTTGCATTTTTGCCCTCAAATACGGACTTTTCTCCCCGCAAAGGCCCGCCGAAGGCCATAAATAAGGGGCAGACCGCGGTGGTCTGCCCCTCTGCTGATGCAAATATACGAAATTTTCCGCCCGAAAGCAAATAGTGTTAAAAACGGACGGGCGCCGGCCTCAGCGGCCTACGGCGCTGAGGCGGAGCTTGTAGCGGAGCGGCTCGGCGGGCACGCAGTATTGCGGCAGGGTGCCCACATCTTGTCCGCACGAGGCGTTGCCGATGCCGCGCAGGCGGGCGTCGAGATGCAGCACGGTGTAGGGTCGGGCCTGGAGCTGCCAGGTGTGCTGCGCGTTCATGAGGTCGGCGTCGGCGAAGGGCAGGGCCGAGAAGGAGACTTCGCCCTCCGTCTCTATCCTGAGGCCGAAGCCCTTGGCGTCGGCGAGGACGAGTTCGCGCAACTGCTCGCGGCTGCCGCAGCTCTGGGGCTTCACGTAGGGCACGAACATATCGGCCACGGTGGTGGCGTAGCGGCCGAGCAACACGCCGTCGCGGCGGTCGCAGGTGTTCTCCCAGGGTCCGAGAGCGTAGTAGTCGACGCGCGAGAGCGTGGAGTCGATGCCGCACACAAGGCCGGCGCGGCGCAGGTCGGCGCTCTTGGGCGTGAAGACGACCTCCATGTCCACCACGCCCTGCGGACGGACGGTGTAGGTGATGTCGGTGGCGCAGAGCGAACCGTCGCGGCGCGTGCGGATCACGGCGTTGCCGGCCTCGTCGGCGCCCGTCTCCACGCTGGCCTTGGCGTCGAGGCCGTTGGCGGTGTTGCCGAAGCGGTCGTTCTCTATCCAGCGGTGGTTGTCGTAGCGGAAGCCCTGTCCCTCGGCCAGCACGTTGCGGCCGCCGAAGGCCAGTGCGGTGAGCTCGCCGGTCTCGTTGTCGACGGTGAGCGACACGCGGTCGTTGCCTACTACGGTCTCGTGGAGGGCCATGGTCTGCGCGAGCGGCGCGCCCTTGCCTTTCACCGCGGGTAGCGGACCGCGTTCGGCGAGCACGTACTGCGCCTGGGCCACCGTGTGGCCGGCCGGTGCGGCCGCAGTGGCGCCGCGCTGCCGCACGTAGAGGTTGAGCAGCACTTCCTGCCCGGCGGCGCGGGCCTGGCGGAGCTTCGCCTTCGGGAGCCTGAGGCTCATGTCGGCCGAGTCGCCGGGCTGCAGGGGCGGCAGGGCCGTCTGCCGGCGGGCCGCCACGCGGCCGTCGCGCACTATCTCATATTCGAGGTCGAAGGCGTCGAGCTGCGTGAAGGCGTATTTGTTGAGCAGATTCACCACGGCGAGGTTCCGGTCCGCGTCCACCGATTTCATGCGGAAGCCGACGAACTGGTGCGCGGCCTTGACCTCGGCGAGCTTGGGACTCTCCTGCCGGCCGGGCAGGAGGATACCGTTGGAGCAGAAGTTGCCCTGGTGCGGGCCGGGGAAGTCGTAGCCGGTGCGGAGCCGGCGCACGCCCTGCTTGAGTTCGCGGGGCTCGTAGATGGCCTGGTCCACCCAGTCCCAGATGCAGCCGCCGATGGTGCTGGTGCTCTTCTCCATCACCTCCCAGTACTCGCGCAGGTTGCCCACGGCGTTGCCCATGGCGTGGGCGTACTCGCAGAGGAACATGGGCTTGTCGAGGCCCGAGGTGTTCTGGCTCATCCAGCGCATGCCGGGGTACATTTTCGAGTAGAAGTCGGAGAAGCGCTCGCCGCCGTACTGCCCGCTGACGCGCGTGCCCTCGTAGTGGACGGGGCGCGTGGGGTCGAGCTCGCGGGCCTTGTCGTAGCAGTAGCGGAAGTTCTCGCCGTTGCCGGCCTCGTTGCCGAGGCTCCACATCACTACACAGGGATGGTTGCGGTCGCGCAGCACCATGCGGGCGATGCGGTCCTCGAAGGCGGGCACCCACGAGGCGCGGTCGGAGATGCTCTGGTTGGCGTGGTCCTCGAGGTCGGCCTCATCGACGCAGTAGAGCCCGAAGTGGTCGAACATGGCGTACATTTTTTCGTCGTTGGGATAGTGCGAGGTGCGTATGGTGTTGATGTTGTTGAGCTTCATGAGTGTCACGTCGCGCAACATGCTTTCCACCGTGACGGCGCGCCCGTGCTCGGGGTCGGTGTCGTGGCGGTTGACGCCCTTGAGCAGCACTTTGCGGCCGTTGACGCGGAGTTCGGAACCTACGACCTTCACCTCGCAGAGGCCGTACTTGGTGGAGAAGGCCATTTCCTCGCGGCCGGCCCCGTCCTGCTGCACCACGTGCACGGTGTAGAGCCGCGGCGACTCGGCGCTCCACAGCCGGGCGTCGGCGATGTCGAACGAGAGGACGGACTTCACCCCGGAGCCGGGCTCCACCTTCACGCGGCCGGACTTCTCGCCGACGGGGCGGCCGTCGGGGTCGAAGAGGCGCACTACGACATTCTTCTCGGCCGCCGGGCCCTCGGGCGCGTCGAAGGCGAGCTCCACATCGAGCGCGGCGCGGCGGTAGCCGTCGGTCAGCCGGGCGGTGATGCGGTGGTCGGCCACGAAGGCGCGGGGTACGTTATAGAGATAGACATCGCGGAAGATGCCCGACATGCGGAACATGTCCTGACACTCAAGGTAGGAGCCGTCGGACCAGCGGAACACCTGTACGGCGAGCGAGTTGCCGCCGGCGCGCAGGTAGGGGGTGAGGTCGAACTCGGCTACGTTGTTGGAGCCTTGGGTATAGCCCACGTAATGGCCGTTGAGCCACACGAAGGCGGCGGAATAGATGCCGCCGAAATGGATGAGGGTGCGTCGCGAAAGCCACTGCTGCGGCACTTCGAAGGTGCGCACGTAGGAACCCACGGGGTTGATGCCGTAGTTTTTGCCGCCGTCGTTGAAGCCGGGGCGGGCCTTGATGTAGGGCGGGGTGTTGGCGTGGGGATATTCCACGTTGCAGTATATGGGCCTGTCGTAGCCCTGCATCTCCCAGTTGGAGGGCACGGGTATCGTGTCCCAGCCGGAGGTGTCGTAGCCCTCGTGGAAGAAGTCGAGGGGCCGCTGCGCGGGCTCGCTGGCGAAGTGGAAGCGCCAGGTGCCGTTGAGGCTCTGGTGGAGCGAGCTGGCGGCGGGTGTCCAGGGGCGGTCGTAGCGCGCACGGTCGGCCGTCATCTCGGCCTCGGAGGCATAGGGCATGAAGGTGGCATGCCCGGGCCGCTTGTTCTCGGCAAAGACGGTTTCGTCCTCCCAGTAGGGCGCCTTGATCTTGGGCTTCTCCACCTGTTCGAAGGTGAACCACGCGTCGGTGTCGGCGGCGTCGAGGGGCAGGAGCTGGAGGCGGCCCTCCTTCAGGGCGTACATGGTGCCGGCCTTGGCCGGGTTGCCGGAGGCCGAACGGAGGAGGTAGACGCCGGGGTGCCTGTCGACGGGCTGGAAGAGGAAGCGGGCGTTGTTCCACACGCCTTGCTGCGCGGGCCACTGCAGGAGGTAATCGACGGCGGGATTGCCGCCGCCGTCGTCGAAGTTCTGGCCGTAGAAGGCGTTCTCTACCACGCGCTGGCGCAGGTCGAGCATTTTGATGTTCCAGTACTGCCCGCGGTTGCCGGCGTCGGCCTTTTCGCCCACGATGCGGGCGTTGTTTTCGCCGGAGTCGCCGTTGCCCAGCACGATGCCGTCGTGCGCCGCGGAGCGTATGCGGTAAGTGAGGTCGTCGTCGAACCCTGCCGCCGCGGCCTGGCTGATGCGGAAGCGGGCGGCACGGTTGCCCTTGGCGCGGGCCTTGGCGATGAGCTCCACGCGGCCGTCGGCGGTGACGGCCGCGGCGAAGTCGGCGCGGTTGGAGGGCACGAGCAGCAGGGCGTCGCCGTCGGGCTCTACCTTCCACAGCTGTGCCTCGTCCGAACCGTTGTTGGGGCCGGTCTGTACGGCGTTTCCCTCGGTGCGCAGGGCGAGGTTTGAGAAGGGATTGATGATGCGCCACGAGCCGGAGAGCTCGGCGAGCGTCCAGTGCTGCTCGGGGCGCAGGGCGTCGGGACGGGCCAGGCGGGCATGACCGGCGGCGTCGACATCGACCACGCTGGCGGGCTGCGAGAGGGGCACGAGATGATAGAGCCCTCCGCGAACGAACCGAGGTGCCTGATCTGCGGCGGCCGGGGCTATCAGGAGCAGGGCGAGCAGGCCGAGGAGCAGCCGGCATACGGACTGTTGCTTGAGAAATTGGTTTTTCATATTATCGGGTATTACGTTTTTTCGCGCGAAGCGGCGGCGCGGCGGATGAGCCGGACCATGATTTTGCAAAGATACGACTTCCGCACCGTTCACACGACACCCGAAGGCGCCTAATTGACAGAAAGAAACCGGGACGCGGGCGAAGAATTAACGTATTTAACCTTCGGCAACATTTCGAAGGCGCGTTTTTGACGGTCGGCGTAACGGATTTCGCCGCGGAAGTAGGGTTTGAGAAAATGCAAGTAATGCTTTTTGAAATACAAGTAACCTGTTTTTTAATGCAAGTAGTGCATTTCACACCACCATTACTTGCATTTCGGCCCACGGCAGGCCGGAAAATCCCAATAACAAGGGGCAGACCGCGACGGCCTGCCCCTTTGCAGATGCAAATATACGAAATTTTCCGCCCGAAAGCAAGAAATGTTAAAACGCGGGGTCTCAGACTTTGCCGGCACCGCGGCGGCGATAGGCCGAGGGGCTGTGCCCGGTGAGGCGTGCGAAGAGGCCGGCAAAGCCGCGGCCGCCTACGAAGCCGCTGCGGCGGGCCACCTCGGCCACGGGCAGGCGGGTGGTGAGGAGCAAGTGGCGGGCGTGGTCGAAGCAGCGGCGGCGCACGTATTCGGCGGTGCTGAAGCCGGTTTCGTGGCGCAGCAGGTCGTCGAGATAGGCGGGCGAACAGCAGGCGTCGCTGGCCAGCGACGCCGCCGAGGGCTGGCCCCCGGCGGCCACGCGCCCCTCGCGCAGCGCGGCCTCCACGCGACGCTCCACGAGGGCCAGCAACCGGCGGTTGGGCTCGCCGCGCGTGATGAACTGGCGGGTGTAGAAGCGCTTGCAGTAGCGCAGGAAGAGGCTTACCTTGTCGGTGACGAGCGCGTCGGTGAAGGCGTCGACGCCCCAGTGCAGTTCGTCGGCGATACCCTCGAGGCAGCCGAGCAATACGCCCAGTTCGCGCGCGGAAAGGTGGAGCGATTCCTCCTCGGCATAGCCGAAAAAGCTGAAATAGCCCCGACCGTCAGAGGGCGCGACGCGCTCCATAAGGCAGGTATGGAAAGAAAGGCCGAAGGCCGCCGCGCCGGCCGACAGCGACGGGCCGGAGGGACAGAAGCAATGGCCGGGAGCCAGGAAAGTGGCCGTGCCGGCGGTGTAGTCGCAGCCCTCGCGACCGCAGTCGGGCCCGGGCGTACGCCCCCGCAGGACGACCGTATAGAAGCCCGGGGCCACGGCACGCGACCACGCGGCGGGCGTCAGCTGCCGCACGCACGCAAAAGGATAGAGGGCGTCGCAGCCGGCACACTTGTCGCAAAGCACGGCGGAAGAGGCGGCATTGTCATTCTGCATCATCGGGAGGTTCAGTTCTGCAGGCGGCGGTACTCGGTGGGGGTGTAGCCGGCGCTTTTCTTGAAGAGGCGGTTGAAATGTTGCGAATACTGGAAACCGAGCTCGTAGGCGATGGTGCTCACGGGCTTGGCCGTGCCGGCTATCAGTTCCTTGGCCATCTCCATGATCTTGTTGCGGATGTGCTCCTGGGCCGTGCGGCCGGTCTCGCGCTTGATGAGATCGCCGAAATAGTTGGGCGAGAGAAAAACCTTGTCGGCGAAGTATTTCACCGTGGGCAGCCCCTCGCGGCGCGGCGCGCCTTCGGCGTAGTATTCGTCGAGCAGTTCCTCGAAGCGGACGAGGATGTCGCGGTTGACGGAGGCGCGGGTGATGAACTGGCGCTCATAGAAACGCATGCAATAGTCGAGGAGCAGTTCGATGTTGCGGGATATGAGCCGCTTGCTGTGCTTGTCGACGGGGCGGAGCAGTTCCATCCTGATTTTCTGCAGGCAGTCGGTGAAGATGAGCTTTTCCTCTTCAGAAAGGTGCAGGGCCTCGTTCGAGGCGTAGGAGAAGAAGGAATAGCGCCGTATGTCGCGGCCGAGCGAGGTGCCGCGGATGATGTCGGGGTGGAACACGAGGCCGAGCGCCGCAGGACGGTGTCCCTCCGCCATGTTGACGCTGACCACCTGGCCGGGGGCGAAACTCGTGACGGTGCCCTCCTGATAGTCGTACGACTGGCGGCCGTAACGCAGGTCGCCGCACAGGGTCTGCTTCAGAAAGAGGGCGTACACGCCGTAGTTGAACGTGAAACGATGCGGCGATTTCGTGGCCTCGGAGAGGTCTACCACGCTCACCAGCGGATGGATGGTCTCCAGGCCGAAGAACTCGTTGTACTTGTCCACCGTGTCGAGGTTGATGACATTTTCCATAGCTTGTTGTCTTTTTCTGTACCGTGCGGCAAAGATAAGTATTTCTCCGAAGCCCGCACGGCCCGCCCGCGCACAAACCGTAATAAGAGGAGCATTAACCGTAATATGTTCACAAGTGCGCCGGCGCAGCCGTGCCGGCCGCCGAAGTCCTTCCTGTTCAGAAGCGCTGATCTATATGCTTGTTCCCATTGGTTTTCTACTGAGCCTATCTATCCGGCGAACCCCGCCGACGCCCGCCGGCGCCGCACCCGCAGGCAGCGCGCATGAACAAACAGGCAGCGTGCATAAACGAAGAGGCAGCGTGCATAAAAGATCAGGCAGCGTGCATAAACAAATAGGAGCAACGACTGCTTGTCGTTGCTCCCGAAAATTCTGTTGGGGTACCCGGACTCGAACCAGGAAAGACAGGACCAGAATCTGTAGTGTTGCCAATTACACCATACCCCAAACTTAGGTCGTAAACAGGATGCCCTCCTGAATACGGGTGCAAATTTAGGACTTTTCGATATACCGGCCAAATTTTCGGCACGTTTTTTTGAAAAAATATGGCAGGAAAGTCTGAAAAAAGGAAAGCACGGCCTCGGCCATCGGAGTTTGCGGAGAAGAAATGTAATTATTTCATGAATAAAATATGAATAAATTTTAATATATGCCGTTATTTTTGTACTTTTGCCGCATATTTACAAAAAAACGATTCACCAGTATGAAAGAACGCTACGACCGGCTGGACACGCTCCGCATCATACTCTCGCGCGGAGAGGCCGGCAGTCAGGAAAGCATACTCCGACAGTTGTCGCGACACGGGTTCGACGTGACGCAAGCCACCCTGTCGCGCGACCTCCGCAAACTCAAGGCCGTGAAAATATCCGTACCGGAGGGATTCCGCTACATATTGCCCGAGCACCCCAACTACCGGCGCAGCACGACGCCGTCGACCGTGTCGGATTTTCTGCGGGCCACGGGCTTCGAGAGCATAGACTTCTCGGGCAACCTCGCCGTGGTGCACACGCGGCCCGGATATGCCGGCGGACTGGCCTCGGACATCGACGCGCGGCATCTGCCGGCCATCGTCGGCACCATAGCGGGCGACGACACCATCCTGCTCGTCATGGCGGAGGGCACGACGAAGCAGCAACTCGTGGACAGTCTTGCGGAAGTCATACCCGCCATCAAGAGCGTCATGCTATAACGCCGCACGAATCCAGGTAACCTATCATCGAGAAAAACTAAAAACACTATAAAAGACATGGAAGAATATAACGACGGCATCAAGGTCATTGTGGCCGACGCCTCTCACGAGAAGTATGTCGACACTATTCTGAAGACCATCACCGACGCCGCAAAAGTGCGCGGCTCGGGCATCGCCTCGCGCACACACGAGTACGTGGCCACGAAAATGAAGGAGCGCAAGGCCATCATAGCCCTCTACGGCGAGGAAGAGGAATTCGCCGGCTTCTGCTACATCGAAAGCTGGGAGAACAAGCACTACGTGGCTAACTCCGGCCTCATCGTCGTGCCGAAGTTCCGCGGACACCACCTCGCCACACGCATCAAGCGGCTGGCCTTCTCGCTGTCGCGCCTGCGCTGGCCCAAGGCCAAGATCTTCGGCCTTACAAGCTCGGGCGCCGTAATGCGCATCAACACCTCGCTGGGCTACGTGCCCGTGCCCTTCGCCGAACTCACGCAGGACGACGAGTACTGGAAGGGATGCGGCACGCCCGAACAGCCCTGCTGCATCAACTGCGACGTGCTCGCCCGCACGGGCCGCAAATACTGCGTCTGCACCGGAATGCTCTACGACCCCGCACGCCATCCCGGCGACCCGCTGCCGGTGGAACTGCCGCAGGAGGTGGTGGACTTCGTGCGCAAGGCCGAAGCCGGCGCGGAAGAATGAGCGCATGCCTACGGCAACGGTGCGGAACCGCATCCTCGCGCGCACGCGTACATATTAATATATAAAGAACGAAACTAAGCACCCAGAGAAATATGAAAAAGAAAGTAGTTGTAGCCTTTAGCGGCGGATTGGACACCTCCTACACGGTAATGTACCTGGCCAAGGAGAAAGGATACGAAGTCTATGCCGCCTGCGCCAATACCGGCGGATTCAGTCCCGAGCAACTCAAAACCAACGAAGAGAACGCCTACAAGCTCGGCGCCACGAAGTACGTGACGCTCGATGTGACGCAGGAATATTACGACAAGAGCCTGCGCTATATGGTGTACGGTAACGTGCTGCGCAACAACACTTATCCCATCTCCGTCAGCTCCGAGCGCATCTTCCAGGGCATGGCCATCGCCCGCTACGCCAAGGAAATCGGCGCGCAGGCCATCGCACACGGTTCGACCGGCGCCGGCAACGACCAGGTGCGCTTCGACATGACATTCCTCGTCATGTGTCCGGAAATGGAAATCATCACGCTCACACGCGACAATAATCTGTCGCGGCAGGAAGAGGTGGACTATCTCAACGCCAACGGCTTCGCGGCCGACTTCGCCAAGCTGAAGTACAGCTACAATGTGGGCATCTGGGGCACCAGCATCTGCGGCGGCGAAATCCTCGACTCCCGTCAGGGACTGCCCGAGGAGGCCTATCTCAAGCAGGTAAGCAAGACGGGCAGCGAACAGCTGCGCCTCACCTTCGAACACGGTGAGCTGAAAGCCGTCAACGGCGAACGCTACGACGACCCCATAGCCGCCATCTGCAAGGTAGAGGAGATAGGCGCGGCCTACGGCATAGGCCGCGACATGCACGTAGGCGACACCATCATCGGCATAAAGGGCCGCGTAGGCTTCGAAGCCGCGGCACCGATGCTCATCATCGGCGCACACCGCTTCCTCGAAAAATACACGCTCTCGAAGTGGCAGCAGTACTGGAAAGACCAGGTGGCCAACTGGTACGGCATGTTCCTCCACGAGAGCCAGTACCTCGAGCCGGTGATGCGCGACATCGAGGCCATGCTCGAGAGCTCGCAGCGCTATGTCAACGGCACGGTGATACTCGAACTGCGCCCGCTGTCCTTCTCGACCGTCGGCGTGGACAGCCCCGACGACCTCGTGAAAACGAAGTTCGGCGAATACGGCGAGACGCAGAAGGGCTGGACCGCCGACGACGCCAAGGGCTTCATCAAAGTACTCTCGACGCCGCTCCGCGTATTCCACTCCAACCACAAAGACCAGCAACTCTAAAGCCACTTCACCCATGATACGCATTGGCATCATCGGCGGCGCCGGATATACGGCCGGCGAACTCTGCCGCCTACTGCTCAACCACCCCGAAGCGGAAATAGTATTCGTCAACAGCGAGAGCAACGCCGGCAACCTGCTGACCGACATACACACCGGCCTCGACGGCGAGACGGACCTCCACTTCACCGACCAGCTGCCTTTCGACGAGGTAGACGTCGTATTCTTCTGCTTCGGCCACGGCAAGAGCACGCAGTTCCTCGCCGACCACTACATACCGGCCGATGTGCGCATCATCGACCTCGCCCAGGACTTCCGTCTGGCGGCCGACGACAACGACTTCGTCTACGGTCTGCCCGAACTCTACCGGCCGCGCATCACCGGCGCGCAGCACGTGGCCAACCCCGGCTGCTTCGCCACATGCATCCAGCTGGGCCTTCTGCCACTGGCCCAGAAGGGCTTGCTCGACGGCAACATCTCTGTCAACGCCATCACCGGCTCGACGGGCGCGGGCGTAAAGCCCGGCGCCACCACCCACTTCTCGTGGCGCTCGGGCAACATGAGCGTGTACAAAGCCTTCTCCCACCAGCACGTGCCCGAGATCAAGGAGTCGCTCCGCTACCTGCAGCCCGGCTACGACGGCGAGGTGGAGTTCATTCCCTACCGCGGCGACTTCCCGCGCGGCATCTTCGCCACCGAAGTGCTCCGCTGCGACCTGCCGGAAGAGGAGGTGGCCGACATCTACAAGGAATATTACAGCGAAGCTCCCTTCACGCACTATGTGGACCGCCCCGTCGACATGAAGCGGGTGGTCAACACCAACAAATGCCTCATCCACGCCGAACGGCACGCCGACAAGCTGCTCGTCACCGCCTGCATCGACAATCTGCTCAAGGGCGCGTCGGGACAGGCCGTACAGAACATGAACCTCATGTTCGGCCTTGAGGAAACGACCGGCCTGCGTCTGAAGCCGCTGGCCTTCTGAGCGGCAACGCCGCACCGGCCGCCGGCGCGGCCAATACGAACCCACCAAAATACAAGTAATGAAACTTTATCCCGTATATCCTCTCTTCGACATAGAGATAGTGAAGGGCCGGGGCTGCCACGTGTGGGACAACCACGGCCAGGAGTACCTCGACCTCTACGGCGGGCACGCCGTCATCAGCATAGGCCACTGCCACCCGCACTACGTGGACGCACTGCAGCAGCAGGCCGCCCGCCTCGGGTTCTACTCCAACTCCGTGGTCAACGGTCTGCAGGAAGAACTGGCCCGCCGTCTGGGCAGCGCCAGCGGCTGCGAGGACTATGACCTCTTCCTCGTGAACTCCGGCGCGGAGGCCAACGAAAACGCCCTCAAACTGGCTTCGTTCCACACCGGCCGCCGCCGCATACTGGCCGCCGCCAAGGCCTTCCACGGCCGCACCTCGCTGGCCGTCGAGGCCACCGACAATCCGCGCATCGTAGCGCCCGTCAACGCCGGCGGCCATGTCACGTTCCTCCCCCTCAACGACCTGGCCGCCTTCGAGGCCGAGCTCAGCAAGGGCGATGTGGCGGCCGTCATCATCGAGTGCATCCAGGGCGTAGGCGGCATCCGCCTGGCCACGCGCGAGTTCATGCAAGGACTGCGCCGGGCCTGCGACGCCGCCGGCACGGTGCTCATCTGCGACGAAATACAGTGCGGCTACGGCCGCAGCGGCCGCTTCTTCGCCCACCAGCACCTCGGCGTACGCCCCGACCTCATCACCTGCGCCAAAGGCATCGCCAACGGTTTCCCGGCAGGCGCCGTGCTCGTCGGCCCGGCCTTCAAGCCCGTCTACGGCCAGCTCGGCACCACCTTCGGCGGCAACCATCTGGCCTGCGCCGCCGCGCTTGCCGTGCTCGATGTCATGGAACAGGAGCAACTGGTGGAGAACGCCGCCGCCGTAGGCCGCCATCTCCTCGACGGACTGCGCCGTCTGGCCGAAAGCACGCCGGCCATCACCGACATACGCGGCGAGGGCCTGATGATAGGCATCGAATTCGACGGGCCCATCAAGGAGATGCGCTCCCGGCTCGTGCACGAAGAGCACGTATTCACCGGCGCCGCCTCCACCAACATTCTGCGCCTGCTGCCGCCCCTCTGCCTCACCCGCGCCGAGGCCGACGAGTTCCTCGCACGCCTCAAGCGCGTGCTCTAAGCCGGCGGGCCGCAAGGCCGCCACACGCCACTACAGGCCCTGCCGCACCCCGCGGCAGGGCCTTTTCCGTACATTTTCCGCCTAAAAGAGGCCGCCAGCGGCAATAGTGCCGTCAAACGCTTGGCCGTTTACGGGGTATTTTGTTCCTTTGCATACTATTTTCGCATTACCGTAAAACGACAAGACTTCAAACAAACATGGCGAAGAAAACATTTTCCATCATCACCCTGCTGTGCCTCACGCTCCTGGCCTATGCCCAGGCGCCCGCAGGCTACTACAGCGCCGCCACGGGCCGGAGCGGCAAGAACCTGAAGACGGCCCTGCACGAAATCATCAACAGCCACACCGCGCGCAGCTACGACCAACTGTGGACAGACTTCCGCAAGACGGACTGCCGCGCCGACGGCAAAGTGTGGGATATGTACTCCTCCGTGACGAACTACACCTTCGGCAACGACCAGGGCGGCAACTACCACACGGAAGGTGATGTGTACAACCGCGAGCACTCCTTCCCGAAGAGCTGGTTCAACGATGCCAAGCCGATGTACACCGACCTCTTCCATCTCGTGCCTACCGACGGCTACGTGAACGGCCGCCGCTCCAACTATCCCTTCGGCGAGACCGCTTCGCCCAAATGGACCTCACAAGGCGGCTGGAGCAAGCTCGGCCCCTCGTCGGTACCGGGCTACAGCGGCACGGTGTTCGAGCCCAACGACGAGTACAAGGGCGACTTCGCGCGCATATACTTCTATATGGCCACCTGCTATGAAGACCGCATAGCCAGCTGGAGCAGCGACATGCTGGCCGGCAACGCATATCCCGCCTATAAGGAATGGGCCCTCAACATGCTTCTGCGATGGGCCAAGGAAGACCCCGTGAGCCAGAAGGAGATAGACCGCAACAACGCGGTGTACGGCATACAGCACAACCGCAATCCGTATGTGGACTATCCCGGTCTGGAGCAATACGTATGGGGCACGAAGACCTCGCAGCCCTTCGACCCCGACAACTTCGAAGGCGGCGGCGACACGCCCGACCCCACGCCGCAGGCACCCGAGCCGCCCGTGTTCACCCCCGCCGGCGGCATGGTGGCGGCCGGCACGGAGGTGAGCATCAGCTGCCCCACGGAAGGCGCCTACGTGTACTACACCGTGGGCACTGACGAGGAGCGCGTGCAGTATCCCCCCGTCAGCTTCACCGTCGACGCCGCCGTCAGCGTGTCGGCCTACTCGCAGCTCGGCGAGCGCAGGAGCGAGGTGGTGACGGCCACCTTCACCGTGCCCTCGCAGGCCGGCGAGGACACCGGTCTCTACGAACTCATCAACTCGGAGGCACAGCTCGAAGCCGGCCACAAGTATCTCATCGTAGCGCCCAAGAAGAAGGATGCCGACGAATACTGCGCGCTATCGGCGCAGGGCACCGGCAAGCAGTCGGACATACGCACGCTGGCCGATGTCACCGTCAGCGGACAAAGCATACAGACCGAGACGGGCGCCGAAGGCCTGCCCTACGCCCTCACCCTCGGCGGAAGCGCCGGCGCATGGACGCTCCACGACGAGGCCGCCGGCCTGTACCTCTGCCTCACCGCGTCGCAGAACAAGCTCTACTCGCAGGCCACAGCCGACGGCAAGGCGGCACAATGGGACATCACCTTCAAGGGCGACAACGCCTTCATCGTCAACGCCGACAAGAGCGACCGCCGCATACAGTACAACAGTTCGTCGCCGCGCTTCGCCTGCTACACGGGCAGCCAGCTTGAGGTGTCGCTCTACAAGCAGCACACCGTGACCGACGGCATCAGCCTGCCCGCCGCCGGCGCCGACGGCCGCGTGGATGTAACGGCGCTCGACGGCCGCACACTGCTGCGCGGCGTGACGCCGGCCGAAGCCGTGCGCACCCTGCCCGCGGGCATCTACGTGATGGGCGGCAAGAAGGTGCTCATACGCCGCTAAAAGGCACGGCCCGTCCGCACTGACAGACCACTCACGATAGCCGCCTCCAAGTCCTCTGGACAATTGGAGGCGGCTATTGCATTACACCGAAGTCACGACGGCGGGAAACGGGCGGCACGGCATCGGAGAAAGGCACTGCGCGGCAACTCCCTTCCGGCGCCTCTGACTTTAACGTATTTAACTTTCCGCAACATTTGGTGAATTCAACACTCAAGTGCAAATTTATGCAAGTGTTCGTAAAA
>ENA-UOJC01000899-UOJC01000899.1-human-gut-metagenome-genome-assembly--contig:-C104-NODE-899-length-45596-cov-12.918952_pt1 | contig 45596 bp, 37 predicted proteins | sample MGYA00242339_ERZ723886 | MGnify/ENA metagenome assembly ERZ723886 | reverse complement strand
AAATATTCAACGGGCGCAGATGAAACGACTTGCACGGCGTGTCGTGCGCTCGGGAAACCCGATTCTGCGGCCCGCCCGAAGGGCGTTTTGACGACGGAAACGAAACGACAACACGCAGAACGGAACGAGAAGTTTTTTCTGCGCGACAGCGCTATTTCGCGTCCCCAGCGTCTCTTTTTTGCATACTTTTTTCTGACAAGCCAGAAAAAAGTATGTCCGCGAAGCGAACCCCGCGCCATTCCGGCGCATACGAATAACCCCATTGCCGGTGCGCAAAATGGCGCATCGGCGTCCGTGCAGGATACAAACCCCGTCCAAATGATACCAGAACAAAAGCAGGGAAATGCCTATGAACGTACTGCATAAAACCAAACGCCCGCCGGAGGCGGAGACGGTCCAGAAGGTCGAGCGCCTGAGCCGGCGAAGCCGCCGCGTGCACGACTTCATCCACTCGCTCTTCTTCTCCGGGCCGAGCTTCCTCGGAATGCTGATCTTCTTCATCATTCCCTTCGGCGTGGTGGTGTACTACTCCTTTATCGCCGGAGCGCTCGATCACAGCTTCGCGGGTCTGAAAAACTACATAAGCGTGATCCAGAACGGCGCATTCAAGATCGCCGTTAAGAACACGGCGGTGTTCTCTGCACTGTCGGTGCCGCTGGCCGTTATTCTGGCGCTGGCGCTGGCGCTGATGCTGGAGGCGCGCATTCCGTTCAAGAGCCAGTTCCGGACGTTCTTCCTCAGCCCGATGATGGTGCCGATCGCATCCATCATTCTGGTCTGGCAGGTGCTGTTCCACGACAACGGCGTCGTCAACGAGGTGCTCAAGGTCTTTGGGAAGGACAAGATCTACTGGTTCTCGTCCAACGCCAGCCTTCTTGTCATTGTGATCCTGTTTCTCTGGAAAAACCTCGGCTACAACATGATCCTCTTCATGGCGGCGCTCAACAACGTCCCCAAGGCGATGCTTGAGGCCGCTGAGGTCGAGGGCGCGAGCGAATGGACGCAGTTCGTCCACATCAAGCTCCGCTACCTCTCGCCGACGATCCTGTTCGTGACGATCCTGTCCATCATCAATTCCTTTAAGGTATTCCGCGAGATCTATCTTCTGACGGGCAATTACCCCTATGACTCGCTGTATATGCTCCAGCACTTCATGAACAACATGTTCCGGCAGCTGGATTATCAGAAGCTCTCCGCGGCGGCGGTGCTGCTGGCGATCGTGATCGTTATTCTGATCGCCATTCTCTTCGCGGTCGAGAATTTCTTCGGAAAGGACGTGGAGGGATGAAGAAAAAACGCTATTTTTCCCGCGGAATGCTGACGCTGCTGGCGGCGGTATTCGCGTTCCTGTTCCTGATGCCGACGGTGCTCACGATCACGAACTCGTTCATGACGCAAAGCGAGATCACCGCAAACTACGGTCAGGTCTTTTCCAGCACCACGACCGGCAGCAGCTACATTTCCAAGACCATCAACCTGAAATTCATCCCCGACAAGGTCAGTTTCACACAGTACATTACGGTGCTGCTGAAAAGCCCGGAATATCTGCTGAAATTCTGGAACTCGGTCATTCTGGTCGCGCCGATCGTGGCGGGCCAGCTGCTGGTGGCGTCGGTCGCGGCCTACGGCTTCACGCGCTGGCGCGGCAAGATCCGCGACGGACTGTTCTTTGCGTATGTGATCCTGATGCTCATGCCGTATCAGGTCACGCTCGTGCCGAACTATCTGGTGAGCGACTGGCTGGGCCTTCTGAACACGCGCTGGGCCATCATCCTGCCGGGTATTTTCGCGCCGTTCTCGGTGTTCCTGCTGACGAAGTTCATGCGACGCATTCCGGTGGCGCTGATCGAGTCGGCCAAGCTCGACGGCGCGAACGAGTGGCATGTATTCTGGGACATCTGCCTGCCGCAGTGCCGCAGTGCGCTGTATTCGGTGGCGATCCTGGTGTTCATCGACTACTGGAACATGGTCGAGCAGCCGCTCATCCTGCTGCCAGACGCCGATATGCAGCCGCTTTCGGTCTATCTTTCCACCATCAATGCCGGTGAGATCGGCATTGCCTTCGCCGTCGCCGTGATCTACATGATCCCGGGACTTCTGATGTTCCTCCACGGCGAAGCGTATCTCGTTGAGGGCATCGCGCATTCCGGCTCTGTGAAAGGATAAAGGGGTAAAGGCTATGGAAACAAATGTGAAGAAAAGAGAATGGGTCAAAACGGTCGCAATTATTTTCCTCGCGGTCATGCTGGTGCTGACCTTCTTCTCGAACACGATCATGAATCATTCTCTGCCCGAGGTGGCGACGGCCAATGTGACCTCCGGCACCATCAACGCCAAAATTCGCGGACAGGGCACCGTCTCTGCCAACGAGACCTATGACGTGACGATCAAGCAGACGCGCAAGGTCGCCAGCATCAAGGTCAAGGCCGGTCAGGAGGTCGCGGCGGGCGACGTGCTGTTCACGCTCGAGGCCGAGGAATCGGACGAGCTCAAGCAGGCGCAGGCCGATCTGGAATCGATGGAGCTGAACTACGAAAAGAGCCTCATCGCCGCCTCCACCGAGGCTGCGCGCGAAAACCGCGAGGTGCAGAAGCTCCAGGAGACCTATAACGATCTGCTCGCGCAGTATCACCAGTACAGCAATAAGGACGCCAGCCAGATCGCCAAGGAAAAGGCCGCGGCGGACGCAAAGCTGAAGGAGCTTCAGGCGGACAGCAAGACCGCGCAGTCAGACTATGAGGCGCGTGTTGCGGAAAAGACCGAGCTGGAAAGCGAAGCGGCGGAGTGGAAGACATTTATTTCCGCATTGCGTACCATTATTGACAAAAAGGCAGAAGTAGATGCGGCATACAACACCTACGCGCAGGATTGCATCCGCTATCAGGCAGACTATGAGCGCCTTCTTGAACTTGCTGAGAAAGACCCGCAGCGAGCAATGTCATATGCACGCTATCCTGAACAGTTCAAGGATATGCTGACAGACGATGATCTGAAAAATGCCAGAAACAGCTACCCGGCAGGCAGCACGGAGGATGGAAAGCCCGCAGTGAGCGCATCGGATCCGAAACTGGCGCGCGCGCAGGAAATTGCAACTGCCTATACAACGATCGTCAGTGATCAGGACAAAGTGAGCAGTCTCCAGACCGAGTTGGATCGGCTGATCGATGACACTGACGGTGTCCGCAATGCAGACGCTGCCCAGCGGCAGTATGAAGACGCGCTCAATGAATACGATGTGCTGCAACGCGAGCTGGATTCCTTCGACCGCGGCACGGAAACCCTGAAAAAAGACGCCGAGCGGGCGGCGCAGGCCGTGACCGACCAGCAGGAGGTCGTTGACAAGCTGGCCTCGGCAGGCACGCTGGCCGATCAGGTCAAGTCCGCAAAGCAGGCGCTTGAGGATAAGATCTTTGAGCAGAGCCTTTCCGACGGCTCGTCGCTCGATCTCGAGGCGGCCAAGAAGGCCATCGACGAGAAGAAGGCTGACATTGAAAAGCTGACGCAGAACGCCGACGAGACCGAGGTCAAGGCCAAGGTCGCGGGCACCGTCTCCAACATTGCCATCACCGCCGGCTCGAACGCCAACGCGGAGACGCCGCTCATTACCCTCAACCTGACCGACCGCGGCTACACCGTCAAGATCTCCGTCACAAACGATCAGGCCAAGAAGGTGCGCGTGGGCGACAATGCGGAGCTGGTCAACTACTGGTACGGCGGCGACATTCAGGCGACACTTGAAAACATCACCAACGACCCGCAGAACCCCGGCAAGGGCCGCCTGCTGGTATTCCGGCTGACCGGCGACGTGGAGCCGGACACGAACCTGACGCTCTCCATCGGCCAGAAGAGCGCGAACTATGACTGCATCGTCCCGAACTCCGCTGTCCGCACCGACAGCAACGGCACCTTCGTGCTGGCCATCACGGTCAAGAGCAGTCCGCTCGGCAACCGCTACACGGCCACGCGCGTGGACGTGCAGGAGCTGGCGAAGGACGACACCAATACCGCCGTCACCGGCCTTTCCTCCGGCGATTTCGTCATTACCACCTCGACCAAGCCCATTGAGGCCGGTACGCAGGTGCGTCTGGTGGACAACGGATGAGCGGGCGCGGCGGAAAATATGTCAGGAAAGCGCCCTCCCTGACGAAAAAGCAGCTGTTTCTGCTGCTGTTGAACGTCGTGCTGGCCCTGCTGGCGCTGGCGTGCGCGTGGGGGCTGAACGCCGTGAAGAGCGCGCTGCTGACGCAGTCGGCTGCAAAGGCGTGGCGCGGCAGCAGCGAAATGCGCTTCGCGCAGGTTTCCGTGTTCCTGCCGGAGGATGAAAAAACGGATGTGAATTCCATCGAGAGCTTCCGCCGCACGCTCGATCAGGCGCTGGTGGACGCCTCGCTGGAGGCTCCGGAGGGCGGAAGCCTCTACACGGACGCCTATTCCGGCACGGCGACGGTCTCCGTCGTGAGCGGCAAGACCTCGCTGTCGGTCAAGACCATCGGCGTGGGCGGCGATTTCTTCCTGTTCCACCCGCTGACGCTGCGCTCCGGCAGCTATCTGACCGGAAGCGACTACATGCCCGACCGCGTCCTGCTGGACGAGGAGCTGGCGTGGGCGCTGTTCGGCAGCTATGACGTGGCGGGCATGAGCATCCAGATCGGTGAGCGCACCTACCCCGTGGCGGGTGTCGTACACCGTGAGGACGATTTTGCCAGCAAGGAGGCCTATCAGGACGGGCCGGGCATGTTCATGAGCTATGAGGCGCTCAACGCCATCAGCGAAACCAAGCTCGGCTGCTATGAGATCGTCATGCCGGATATGATCTCCGGCTATGCCGAAAGCGTCGTGAAGGATAAATTCCCGGTCGGCGACGGCACGGTGGTGGAGAACACCGGGCGCTACAGCTTCGGGAACCTCTGGAGCATTTTCCGCAGCTACGGCAAGCGCTCGATGAACACGCAGGGCATCATTTATCCCTATTGGGAGAATGCGGCCCGGCTGACGGAGGACTACGCGGCGCTGCTGCTTGCGCTTTTGATCCTGTTTGCGATCTGCCCGGTCGTGTTTGCCGTGATCTGGGCCGTGCGGACGGTCAAGGGGCTGGTCACGAAGGCCGCCGGAGCCGCCGGACGCAAGATCGAGGAAAAGATCGAGGAGGAGAAGGAAAAGCACTACGTCGGCGGCGGAATATAGGCGATCTCGAAGCATCTACAGACAAAACGCACCGCAAATGCCCTGCATTTGCGGTGCTGTGTTTCTCAAAGCGTATTTTGCGTCATGGCGCGAGCAGCGCCTCCGGCGGCAGATGGAGAAGCTCCGGCGCCTCCGCCGCCTCCGCCGCGCAGGAGACGAAATGGCCGCGCAGCTCCAGCGTGTGCAGGCGCCACGTCTGCCCTTCGGCCTGCACGAGATCGTCCAGCACACAGAAGGACGCGGGCGACAGCCCGAGGCCGAGACCGCATGCCTTCATGACGGCCTCCTTCCGCGTCCAGAGACGAGAGAAGGGGATCGCGGCGGGGGAGTCCTCCCATTCCTCCGGCGTCAGAACGCGGCGCAGAAGCGCCTTAGACGCGCCGCGGCGAGCATCCTCGCAGTCCACGCCGACGGCGCGGTCGGACACGGCCAGCACGGCAAGCGTCCCGCCGTGGCTCAGATTGAATTCCGGCCCGCCGGGAATATGCGGCTTGCCGCAGGGGCCTTTTAAGAGCCAGCCATCCGTGCGGACGCCGAGGACGGCGCGCAGGAGCAGTCCTCCGGCGGCTATCCCCAGCGCGGCGGCTCGGTCACGGCAGAGCTGTACGCGCTGCCGCCGCTCCGGCGGCAGGAGCGCCAGCGCCTCGTCCCAGTACGACGCAAGCGCGGCGCAGTCGGTCTCATAGATACGAAGCATCGTCTCACCTCAACAGCGTCATTTTACCAGAGAAAAAACGCGGACGCAACATGGAACTTTTTCCCGACCTGCGCGTCTAAGATAATACACCGCAGGCGGCGGAGCCGCCCTGAGAAAAGAGGCATTTTATGAAGAAAGAGAAACCGGAGAAACCGGAAAAGAAGGAAAACGCTGCGCCGGAGGAAGAAAGCGGCGGCAATTACATGGCGGAGGGCATGTGCTTCGGTCTGGCGCTGGGGCTGATCTTCGGGCAGGCGGTATTCCACAATCTTGCGCTCGGCATGTGCATGGGCCTGAGCATCGGAATGCTTCTCGGCATGAGCGTCAAAAAGCCGAAGAAGGAAAAGGCGGAAGAGGAAAAGAAAGAAAAGGAGAACGAGAAACATGCTGAAAATTGAACATCTGACCAAGCGCTACGGCGAAAAGAAGGCAGTGGACGATCTGTCGCTGCACATCGCGCCGGGCGAAATTTACGGCTTCATCGGCCACAACGGCGCGGGCAAGACCACGACGCTCAAATCCTGCTGCGGCATCCTGCGCTTTGACGAGGGCGAGATCCGGATCGGCGGCAAGTCTATCCGCACCGATCCCATCGCCTGCAAGCAGATGATGGCCTACATCCCGGACAATCCCGATCTGTATGAGTTCCTGTCCGGCATCAAGTATCTGAATTTCATCGCGGACATCTACGGCGTCGGGAAAAAGGAGCGTGAGGAGCGCATCCGGCGCTATGCGGACGTGTTCGGACTGACCGCCGATCTGGCGCAGCCCCTCAGCGAGTATTCCCACGGCATGAAGCAGAAGCTCGCCATCATTTCAGCGCTGCTGCACGAACCGAAGCTGATTTTGATGGACGAACCGTTTGTCGGCCTTGATCCCACGGCGGCATATCAGCTCAAGACCATTATGCGGGAGCACTGCGACCGCGGCGGCGCGATCTTCTTCTCGACGCACGTGCTGGAGGTCGCGGAAAAGCTCTGCGACAAGGTCGCCATCATCAAGGGCGGACGCCTCATCGCCTCCGGCACGATGGAGGAGGTCAAGGGCGACCAGTCGCTGGAGGACGTGTTCCTGGAGCTGGAGGGCGAAGGCAATGTTTAAGTCGCTGCTGAAAACGCGTCTGGCCGCCTTCGGCGCGTATTATTCCGGAGCCGCCAGAAGGCGCGGCGGAAAGAAGAAAAAGAGCGGTACCGGCTCGAAGGTACTGTATGGGCTGCTGATGGTCTACTGCTTCGTCGTATTCGTCGGTATGTTCTTCGCGCTGTTCTCCACGCTGACCGGGGCCTTCGGCGGAACGGACTTCGCATGGCTGTACTTCACGCTTTACGCGCTGATGTCCTTTGCGCTCATGTTCATCGGCAGCGTCTTTATGGCCAAATCGCAGCTTTTTGAGGCGCAGGACAACGAGCTTCTGCTGGCCATGCCGGTGCCGCCGCGGTACATCCTCGGCTCCCGGATGGTCGCGCTGGCGATCTACAACGCCGTGTTCCAGCTCATCGTGGCCATCCCGGCGCTGGCGGCGTGGTGCGTCAGCGGGTATGCGACGGCGGCGGGCGTGATCGCATTTTTGCTGCTGCTTCCGGTGCTGAATCTGTTCACGCTGGCGGTGACGTGCCTGTTTTCATGGCTGCTGTCGCTGCTGACGAGCCGGATACGCAATAAGAATCTGGTGACGATGCTGTTCTCGCTGCTGTTCTTCGGCGCGTATTTTGTCGTGATCGGACGTGCGAACGAGTATGTGGCGGAGCTGGCGGCCAGCGGCGCAAAGATCGCAGATGCGCTGGGCGGCGTTTCGCCGCTGGTCTGGCTGGGCGAGGCGATGGTCGGCGGCAATGTCCCCGCGCTGCTTGGGTCGCTTGCGCTCCTGCTCGCTCCGTTCGTGCTGGTCTATGCGCTCCTGTCGCGCAGCTTCATCGGCATCGTGACCATGAAGCGCGGCGCGGCAAAGAAAAAATATCAGGAACGCGAGCTGAAAACGGCCAGCGCAGGGGCGGCGCTGGTACGCCGGGAGGCGGCGCGCCTTACCTCGAGCGCGGCGTATATGATGAACGCGGGCCTCGGCGTCGTGTTCTGCGCGGCTGCGGCTGCGTTCCTGATCTTCGGACGCGGAAGGGTGCTCGGGATCGTGGAGGCCATGGGGCTGAGCACGGACACGCTGACGGCCATTGCGGCGCTCGTGATCGGGTATTTCCTGTCTACGATGGTTTTCTCGGCCTCGTCGGTCTCTCTTGAGGGAAAGAATATCTGGATTGTGCGCTCCGCGCCGGTTTCGTCGGCGGAGATCCTGATGGCGAAGCGGCGGCTGCATCTGCTGATCGCCGTTCCGGCGGCGCTGCTTCCGGCGGCGGCCTCGGCGAGTGTGATCGGCGTGAACGCGGTGTTCACGGCGCTGTTTGCCGCGGCGTTCGCGCTGGTGACGGCGGATATCGGACTGGTCGAGAATCTGCGGCACCCGAACCTGACGTGGATCAACGAAATGCAGCCCGTCAAGCAGGGCGCGGCGGTGATCCTCACGATGCTCATCCTGATGGGTATGCTTCTGGTGCCGACGCTCCTGTACATCTTCCTGCTCTCCGGCTCGGATGTGCGGCTGGTGCTGGGCGGCTGCGCGGTCGTGTTTTTCGGTCTGGACCGGCTGCTCGTTCACTGGCTCCGGACGAGCGGCGTCCGCCGCTTCGAGGAGCTGGGCTGAGCCTGCGGCGAAAATCAACAAATTTCCGCGCGAAGGCTTGCGAACCGGCGCGATATCGTGTATAGTAAGGATGCTCGCTTCCGATGCGCGAAGCGGGCATCTCTCTGCGTATGACACGAAATTCTGGAAGGGGAGTCGGGAGCATGAAATACATTGCGATCTGCGGAACGGTCGGCTCCGGCAAGACGACCCTTCTGCGTCGTCTGACGCAGCGGCTGGGAGACCGCGCGGCATGGCATGAGGAGCGGCCGCAGGACAATCCCTTCATCACCGACTACTACGCGGACACGAAGCGCTGGACCTTCCACGCGCAGGTCTCGTTCCTGTCGCTTTATTTTGACCGGCCGAAATGGCGCGAGGAGACGGCGGAGCTGTTTTTCTTCGACCGCTGCTTCCTTGAAAATCTGGTCATTGCGCAGTACCGCCGCGATCAGGGCGACCTGACCGAGGACGAGTACCAGACGCTCTGCCAGTTGGCAAACGGCGTTTCGGCGCTGATGCCGCGCATCGACAAGTATATCTATCTCGACTGCTCGATCAACACCATTCTCGAGCACATCCGAGGCCGTGGACGGGACTATGAGGACGAGCTGGACCTCATGTATGTCTATGAGCTGAAGGCACTCTACGACGAGTGGGCCAAGACGCTCCCGCCGGAGCGGACGCTGATCGTCCACATGGACGACGGCGAATACGATCTTGAGAAGATCGTGAAATTCATCGAAGCGTGAACTGCGGTAAAATCCCCGTTCTGCAAGGATTATTTCCCAAAATACTCTTGACAACAGCGGATTATGTGGTAAAATTAAACAGGATAAGAGAAAATGCGAAAGGGGTATTTCTATGAAAAAGTTTCTTGCATTGTTCTTGATCTGTGTGCTCGTGGTCAGTATGCTGTGCGTTGGCGTTCTCGCCGCTGACACGCCCAGTCCGGAAGGCCAAGTCGAACCGCCTCATACCGATACGCCGGAACAGTCTCCCCAGACTGGCATTGGCGGCAGCCTTATGGTCGTGGTTTGCGTGGTCGTTGCCGCGATGTTTGTTGCAGTCATTTCTCTGAAGAAGGTTTCCGTGATTTGATTCACCTGTGCCGCAGAAAGGACGCGGCGAAACGCGGCTGCCGGAGTCACCGGCAGATAGACCCGCAGCTTTGCGTCTGACATCTGCGTCATACACATATCAGGCACGCAGCATCCCGCTATGACGGTTTCGTCGTAGCGGGATTTTTCTATTTGTGCAGCGGAAAGCAGCGGCACAGCCGGACGGCGGGCCTTTGCGCGGCATCAGGCGGTTTTCCTCGCGGTATACAGGTATTTCCGCGGCAGCGCCGCGTTCCTCGCGATACGCAAGCTAGTCCTGCGAAGAGCGGCTTATGCAGCACAAGGACTCCTCGCGCCGGTCAGATTTTCAGCGCCCCCGGCGCGCGATGGCGCTGTTGGGGCCGCGCATTTGCGCCAGCAGCGTTTTGATAAACAAAATGGCGGAGAAGTGCGCTGCACTTCTCCGCCAAAGTCTATTCCGATCAATACCAGCCGAACATGCCGCAGGTCAGCGTCCGCGTCGTGCCGTAGACCGTCGTGCCGTCCAGCGTGACCCAGTACGGCGTGATCTCCAGCGACGCGCCTCTGCGCAGGCCACTTACGTCGTATTTCAGAACGGCAAGCTTCGCGTTCCGGCCCACGCCGCTGAACAGATAGCGCGCCGTATAGATCCCATAGCGGGAGCTGACGCTTGCGGCGGGGATTTCCACGCCATTGATCACAAAGCCCGTCTGCGCGTAATCCTCGCTGTCCAGCGCGGACATGAGCTGAAGCTCGCGGCTGCTCAGCCAGCGCTGCTCGACGTACTTCATTTGCAGGTAGGCGTCGCTGACGTACTTTGCGTAGACCGTCATGTCTGCCTGAACGTCGCTGAGCTGTGCAGGCTCGGTGCAGGCCTCGTCCGCGAACCAGCCTGCGAAGCGCATTCCATCCGCGCCGGTGTATTCAAGCTTGCCCGTCAGGTTGCCGCGCTCGAAGGCCAGCGCACGGATCTCACCATTGTCCACGACCGTGACCGTAACGGTCTCCGGCTCGACCGGCGTATCCGGCTCCGCAATGATCGAGCAGGTGTCAAGGAGCGTCAGCATGGCCGCCTGCGCTGCTTCCACGGCCTCTGCTCTGGAAATATGCTGCGCATCGTCCGCGATCTTGCCGATTTTCGAGTACTTCGGGTCGGTGTCGGGGCCAATGCCCTCATATCTACAGGTGCGCGTCGCCGTGCCGGTGACCTTTACGCCGTCCATGGTGATCCAGTAGGGGGTGAAGGTGATCTCAGTACCTGCTTCCGTCCAGTACTCCTTCGGGACCTCGAGGCAGGTCAGATAGCCGCTCAGATTGCCGAAGGTTTCGGAGTTGGCGGTGAGATTCCATTCCGTGCCGTTCGTGAATCGGACATAGAGATTTGCATAGGCGCTTCCGCCGAGCGTTACATCCGGTTCCCCGACCGATCTCAGCTCGATCGGATGACCGTTCGCAGTCGCTTCAAAACCGGCTTCCCGGTAGTTCAGGCCGTCCACAACGCTCATCAGATAGAAGCCGATGACATCGACCGTCGTCGTGTCCTTGTGCTTGCTGAGGCTGAGGCTCTTCGGCTGGAGATAGGCGTCGGCGACCTCACGGATATAATAGGTCACGCCTGCCGTTGGCGTGAAGCACAGCGCGCTTTCACGCTCATTGTAGGAAACAGGCTGCGTGTAGGCAGCGTCAAGGAACGCGCCGCCGTAGAGGAAGCCTTCCTTGACCTTCTTGGTCAGGTCGAAGTCCGTCGAAACGTCCAGCGTCTCAGTCTCGCCGTTGCTGCCGTGTACAAGCGTGAACTGGCCGCCCTCGTTGATTACGACGGTCGTGAGCGTCATGCTGTACTGTTGGCCGTCAAGCTCTTCCCAGGTGAACGTCCAGGTGAGGTTGGCCGTGCCGAAGCCGCCGCCGAGCTTGACCGCGCCGTTATCAAAGTATGCCACGTCCTCTTTGTCAGAGGTGCAGGTGAGCGTCTGGTTCTGGCCGTAGGTATAGCCGGTGTAGAGAAGGTTCTGTACGTCCGTAGTACCGTCCGCCGTGAAGCTGGTCGTATTCTTTACGACCGCGTTGGCCTTAGTCGTTTCCACGTTCAGAAGATCGTCCGTCAGGATGAAATCAAAGGGAACGACGGTACCGGCCGCGCCGTTGCTAAAGCGCTTTTCCGTCTCGGCTGCGGTCAGGGTCGTATGTACGCTGTCCACACTGCTGAGATAGGTGATTGTGCCGTTGCCGTTCTCGCCGCCCTTATAGCCGACGCTGCCGTCGGTGTTGTAGACGCGGAAGTGGTAGCCGGGCGTTGCGTATTTGCTGTTCGCGCTGCTGAGCATATCGCCCCATGCGAGATACTTGTCGCCGGCTACGGAGCCAGCTGCACCGAGGTGCATGGACAGCTCCCACGGGTCACTGCTCCAACGGTCGGAAGAGGTATTGCCTTCGGTATACCACGCACTCGAGCCGCTGTCCGCAAAGCTGTGCGCGGGCTGTCCGTCGCGCAGACCTGCGTCAAACTCTGACACAGTTCCTCCGATGACATTGGGATAATAGAAGGAAAGGAAGCGGTCGTAATAGCTGTCCTTCCAGTAGATGCGTGTGCCGTAGCCGTAACGCCGCCAGACGGCGATGTTCTGGTCAACATTCTTTGCCGCGACATACGGTGCAGCGGAAGTGCCACGCTGGATGGTCGAAGCGACATCGCCAAGCTCGTTGTAGGCGTTTCCATAGAAGCCGCCCGGTTTATTATTAAAATATCCACCTTTCGGATAACGAGAAGTATCAATTTCGTCGTTAAAGCTGGTATCCGTCGCAAGCAGATGCACGGCCGTCTGCTGACCGGCGGTATCCTTGACCTTGCTGCCGGAATTGCTGGCGATCATCCAAAGACCATTCGTCGGCGCTTTGTTGGTCGCGACCCAGAGGCCCTTCACACTGGCCTCGTTTGCGGCAGGCGTTGCGTCCGCAGCCTTGAACCAGCTGAGCGGAATGAGGTCGGCTTCCAACTGCATACCTACCGGCGAGGGATGCGCGTAGTCGGTTGTATAGGCTTCTGCGATCTTGCCCTTTTGGAAGGTGACACCGTCGATCACGACATCTGTACCGACCGCGTTCGAGAAGGGCGCATAGCCCGCATACTGGCTCTGATTGTCTGCAAGCCACTGATTGACAGTCAGACGGATGTTGTTGGCTGCCGTCGCCATCTCAGCAGTCCATATCAGGGAATCATTGCGCGTGTAGTTCAGAAGCGGGTTGATATCCGTGAAGTAGAGCTGGATATTTGTCCCGTTCGCTGCGTTGTAGGCGTTGACCTTATTGATCAGATCCTGCAGACCGCCGATGATCTGCTCCGCCGTCGGTGTGAAGCCGTTCGGGCGGGTGTTGCTGCCGTCGAACCATTCCTTCAGATCGGGAAGCAGGGGATGGAGAATGTCGTTTGCGCCGATCTTGACGAAGATCTTCTGAACGCCCGCGACCTCAAGCGCATCCATCTGGAAGCGCGTCGTCAATGCCGCGCCCTCAAGCGGGCCTTGGAGCTTTCCCGCGCCATCCTGAAGCAGCTCGTTGCCCTTGATGGCGGAGGAGACGACGGAGACGTTGCGAACGCCGTTTTTCTGAAGGTTATCCTGAAGCATGTTCGGGATGGAGTTGGTGATGGTGGAGTCGCCGATAAACACGGTCGTGTAGGTATCCGCACTTGCCTTTACGTCGATCTCCTGCAAAAGCGGCAGAAGGTTATAGTCGCCCTCGCCGTTATTGATCGAAACAAGGTTTGCCGCGTTGCCGATGAGACTCAGATTCAGATCGTTTGTGACATCACCGCTCTGAAACCATGCGGAACCGCCGGTCAAAGCAAAGTCACGAACATTTTTCGCGGAAGTGCAATAGATGTTGATGATCAGAGAACTTCCTTCGGGGATCGCATTCGGGAAGGAGAAGAAAACATCCTGCGTCGCCTTGGTGGCAATACTGAAGCTCGATTTGCCATCAGATGTCTTTGCGCTCACGGTCGTGCCGCTGGCCTGTCCGCTCAGGCCTTCCGAGCCTTGCAGGCCGATCGTGACTTTGTCGATCGAAAGCGAACCGGTGCCATAGTAATTGGTCAGCGTCATGCGGAAATCCTTGCCGCCGAGCTGCGTCGGAACCTGAATACGGAATGTTCCACGTCCGCTTGCTGCGAGCGAGCTGATAGAGCTGATTGCCTTTGCCGCCTGACTGTCTTCTGCTGCGTTCAGGACACTCCCATGCCATGCTGCGACCCAGTGCTCTGACGATCCATCTGCGGACGCCTGCGGCGCCAGTGAAAGCGCCATCGAGCAGAGCATTGCAAAGCAAAGCAGCAGGGACAATACCTTTTTCATCTGTTTCATGTTTTCTCTCCTCTGTCTGTTTGGGTGTTCGCTTCGGCTACTCCTTTGGAACGATCAGATAGCCGTCGTTTTGCAGCTTCCCGAAGAAAGCCGTCAGCGCATTGTGCGCCTGTTCCGCGCTGATATGGAAGGTTTGGATGGCCTGCTGCTCGATCTGCGCGAGGTCGAGCTGTTTTTCAAAGAGCTGCCAGAACCATACGCCGGTCTCGTTGAGGTTTTTGACGTATGGGACCTTGCCTCTTGCTTCGCCTGTGGCGATGAGCAGATGCTCGTCACAGACGGTCTCCAGCAGCACGCCGGGCTGGATAGCATATTTCATAGCTGCGTCAGCTCCTTTGACAGGGTATCGCGGCAAAGCTCCGCAGCGGCGCTGTCGCCGCGGTTTTGCAGCAGCCAGAGCGGCGTCCGCTCCAGAAGTGCCTGCTCCAGCGCGCACGCGCGGCGGACGCTGTCCGCGTCGCGGCGGGTGATGAGCAGCTGCGTGAACAGGCAGCCCGCCGCTTCTCGCGGCGTCATACGGCGCATTCGGTTTTCCGCCGCCTTTTCCAGCAGAATGATCCCGCCGAGCGGGCCGGAAAAATACTGCTGCATCCCCTCCTTGCCGTACCACGGCGAGGGATGGACGGTGATCGCACCCTCTGGGGGAATTTCCAGAAGAGGCTTGTCGCCGTTGAGCAGGCGCAGCTCCTCGCCGTAGCGCAGCTTCCAGCGCAGATAGTGCGTCGTTTTCCCGGCTCCGCTCGGGCCGGTCAGAAGCCAGACACGGCCCCGCCACTCGAACGCCAGCGCATGGAACACGAGCCGATCGAACGGCAGCAGCGCGTCGGAAACGCGCGGACAAAGCTCCATCATTTCCGCGTAGGCTGCACCGCCCTCCGGATACCACGCGGCCGCGCGCACCAGCTCGTTCGGTGAAATGGCCGCAAAGGCCATGGGCGGTTCTTCGGAGGCGAAGGGCGCAAAGACGAAGCGGTATTCGTCATGCTGCAAGCCGATCTCCATGGGAAGGTCCGCCAGTTTTACCGATATCTTCATAAAACTCCGATTGAAAGCAAAGTAGCGGAGAGATGTAACATCCCTCCGCTGCTTTATTTTGCTTATCCTACATCTACGATCGTTCCGTCGTCCGCGACGGTAGCGACCTGACCATCCGGCAGGATGGTGTTGTAGAGGCCGTCGCCGACCTTTTGAATGAAGCCCTGACTCGGGTCGGGCGCGAAACCGGTCTGGTCTCCGACACCGGGCAGCACATCACCGATCACAGGTTCCACAAACTGATTTTCCATAGGGTGCTCCTCTCTTTACATCAGGCCGAAGCGGCCATAGGTCAGCGTCTGCGTCGTACCGTAGACAGTTGTTCCGTCGAGCGTGACCCAGTACGGCGTGATCTCAACGGTATCGCCGTAGCGAAGATCACTGGTGCCGTAGGTGTAGCTCACAAGGGTGTTATCCTCACGAACCGTCGAGCCGTACAGGAAGAATGCGGTGTAGGCATCCTTCGTGATTGGGCAGGAGACTGCCTTGCCGTCGATCACGAAACCGGCCTCCGCATAGTCGGTAGAATCCAGCGCAGCATAGAGCTTGACGTTCCGGCTGCGGAAGAGACCGACGTTTCTGTAACGGAGCGTCAGATAGGTGCCGCTGACGTACTTGGCGTAAACGTCCATATCGCCCTGCACGTTTTTCAGCTCAGCGGCTGCGGTGCTTCTCTCGTCGAGGAACCAGCCCGCGAAGCGCATACCGTGCATACCGGCGCTGACCAGACGGGAGGAGATGTCCTCACCGGCCTCGGCCGACAGCGTGTAGACGCTGCCGCCGTCATAGACGGTCACGCTGAACTGCTTTGCAGGCTCGACCGGATCGACCGGATCGACCGGAGTAACCGGATCAATCGGATCGATAGGAACGACCGGATCAATCGGATCGACCGATGCGGAAGGCGCGTTCTCGCTGCCGTCAACGGCGACGTTGCCGCAGGCGGTCAGAAGCATCTGAACAGCTGTATTGGCGGACATGATCGTGGAGCCGCTTTCTGCTTCGGCAATCTTTTTGACCACCCGGCTGCCCGGGCCGTCAGACTGACAGGTACGGGTCGTCGTGCCGGTGACCTTCATGCCATCGAGCGTGATCCAGTAGGGCGTAAAGACGACTTTCTTATCCTTGGCTGCCCAAGCGTCGCTCGGCACGGAGAAGCAGGCCAGATAGCTGCTTGCGCTCAGCGGCTTGAACACGCCCTCGCCGGGCGTGTAGGTATCGCTGGAGCCGTTCGTGTAAACGGTGGTCAGAGACGTGTAGACATTGCTGCTGCCGCCCTCCAATGCTACGGGGGTATCTTCACCAACGTCTGTGATCGAAATGGCCTTGCCATCGCCGTCCGTCACGTCGAAGCCGGCGGACTGATAATACAGGCGGTCAACGCCGGTCAGCAGGTAGAAGCCGATCACGTTGGGCTGGCCCTCGATGGTCTTGGACAGGCTCAGACTCTTGGGGACAAGATAGTCCACCGGAGCTTCCCAGATGTAATAGGTCGCGCCGCTCTGCGGACGGAAGCTCTTTGCGCTTTCCGTGCCGTAGCTCCACGGGGTCGTGCATTCCTTGTTGGAGAAGCTGCCGCCGTAGAGGTAGCGGTTCGGAACCTTCGTGGTCAGATCGACCGTTGCAGAGGCATTCTCAATGCGGACTCTGTTTGCAAGCGTTTCTGTTGGGACAACAGTCTTGCCGAGCGTTTCCTCCGTGTCGCCCGTGTAGCTGAGAGTGCCATCCGCGTTCTGCTTGACATGAACGATCTCATAGTACGGGTAATCGACCGTCGGCACGGGGAACGGCGCAACAGACTTGCCATCAACATAGACGCCGGAGTTTCCCGCGTCGTTCGTCGGGAGGCCAAGGCCCCAGCACTTTTCGTCGATGGGCTTGATGGGGATTCGAAGAACGATCTTCTTGCCGCCGGGCTGGCCGTTGTGCGAGCCGACCCAGTTCGCGGAATAATCAAAGCCCGTTACCGTGATGGTTTTACCGACAACATCTGCTTTGTATTGATTAGGATTGTTGTCATTGCTCCACGCCGTCGGGTTGCCGTCAGCGTCGATGGCGGTGCAGGACTCAGTGTGAACCTCAATCTTACGCGAGCCATCCACGCTTTCATCCAGATTAAAGTAATCGGAGATGGTGTCCTTGAGGACGGTCGTTGCCGTCAGCGTGACGCTTGCGCCGCCGATCTCCTGACTGATCGTCTGGAAGATGCCTGTCAGGTCAACACTGGTTGCCGCCGTGCTGTAGTACTTGGTGGAAACCGATGCTTCTCCGCTCGTCAGGCTCGTCGCGTTCGGATAGTTGGAGGAAACATAGTTCATGTAATTGGTTGTATTGGTGCTCGGAGTGCTGCTGAAGCAGCCGACCGTGAAGATCGTGGTTCCGCTGTCTTTGAGGGCCTTGGCTGCGGTGATTGCGCCGTTAGCAACCGCAGTTTCAAAGGAGTTGCCGCTTGTCGGCTCACCGTCGGTGAACATAATGGCGACCTTTTTGCGGCTGCTGTCCGTGTTCTCCAGAACGGTCTGCGCATGCTGCATACCGAAGTCCGCCTGCGTTGCGCCTCTTGCCTGTAATGAATCAACTTTAGTTTTCAGAGTGCTGGCGTTGCCGTTTACATTTGTCAGGCCCTGAACGATCTGAGAGTAATTATAGGTATGCCGACCATCCTTATATGTGTCATTTCCAATTGCGGAATTTTTCGTACCAGCAAACTTGATGATGGAAATGCGATTCGGATGCGCAGGGTCAGAAGCCGCATTTGCAGTGTCAATAAAGTGCTTTACTGCGAGCTTCAAGGCATTCAGCTTTGTAATATAAATGTCGCCGCTACCGAAATCCGATTTTTCTACAGCCTTCCAGTTCTTGCCTATTCCACAATACTGCCAAGTTCCATTAACGTATCGCATAGGAGCATATGCGTTGGTCCAGCTGGTACTATTGAGCAGATAAAAACCCTCTGCGGCGCCATAAACCGTATCCAGATCTTCAAGATTGCCCTTGTCGCTGACCTTGATGAAGCTGTCACTTTCTTCATATGCCCAACCATAAAGCCAGTGCCGCGATGCATCGTCCATCGAGCCGGAAACGTCGAGCACCAGTGCGATATCGACCGGCTGGGCGACGATCTGCGTCTGGCTCTCGCCGGTGACGTAGGATTCGAGCGTCAGATATCCGGATTCCGGATCATACTTCTTATCTGTTTTGATGCCGCCGGTCGTGCCGTCGTTCTCCGCCGCGCTTGCCGTAATCGGTATCACGGACAAAATCATAATAACAGCCAGCAAAAGAGATAACATACGTTTTGCTTTTGTCATTGCCTTTTCCTCCTCATATGACTTTTTTCCCAGACAGGTGGCCGCGGCTTCCAGCTCTCCCACAAACCGGAAAACGCGTAAGGGAACTCCACCCCATTCGTATAGTAAATATTACCACACTATCCCGCTTTTCAAGAGCTTTTTCGTATTTTACATAATAAATTTTTATCCATGGCGTCCCAGTTTTCTTCCGCCAAATCCGGCATTTTCTGCCGTACAGGGTTTGACTTCCCTTATGGGCGATGCTATAATAAAGTGCAATTTATTGACAACTCTAAAAGGGGGTCTGGCCGTTGTCTCGACATCGCGGGCTGATCGTGCTGCTGCTGGACGCAGTGGTCTTTGCGACCTGTAATTTTCTGCTCTTCCTGCCATATCTGTGCAGTGGAAATATCAAGCTGCTGAATCTGGTGCTGCACATGGGGCTGCTTTCGGCATGTGTGTTCGTGTTCCAGCTGCTGCTGCACACCTATGAAACGCTCTGGCGCTATGCCGAGAGTCTGGAATACCTCCAGCTTTTCAAGGGACTGAGCTTCGGCTTCCTCCTGTACGCCGCGATCAACCTACTCGCCGGCATGAACTATGTCTGGATCTCCGGTGCGCTGACCGGCACGTCGATCGCGCTGCTCATCATGCTGGCCTACCGCTTCACCTACCGTGTCTACCGACGTAGGGTCGTAGGCACGCAGGGCCATCCCACCGCGCGCACACCGACCGCCATCATCGGCGCGGGCGCTGCCGCCGCCGCGCTCCTTTCGGATCTGGACGAGCGGACGCAGGGCCGCTACCGCCCCTACTGCCTTGTGGACGACGATCCCGCCAAGCAGCATAAGCGCATCCACGGCGTTCCTGTCTACGGCCCCATCGACGATGTTGCCGAAATCCTTCGGGATACCCCCGTCACCGATATCATCCTCGCCATCCGGGCGCTGACGCCGGAGCGGCGCAAAAAAATTCTGGAGCTTTGCTCCGAAACCCACTGCCGGATACATATGCTCGGCGAGCCGCTCACCGCCGTCCCCAAGCGCTCCGGCAGCTATCTGCCTGCCGTGCGCGAGGTCGAGATCGACGACCTGCTGGGCCGGTCGCCGGTACGGCTGGACAATCCCCATATCGCCGAGTTCCTGCACGGCAAGACTGTCCTCGTTACGGGCGGCGGCGGCTCCATCGGCTCGGAGCTGTGCCGCCAGATCGCAGGCTACCGGCCCGCGCGGCTCGTGCTGCTCGACATCGCGGAAAATACCACCTATGAGCTGCAAAACGACCTGCTCCACCGCTACGGTCACGATTTCCCGCTTTCCATCGAGATCGCGTCCGTCCGAGACCGGGAGCGCCTCGACCAGATCTTTGAAAAATACCGCCCGCAGGTCGTTTTCCACGCGGCGGCGCATAAGCATGTGCCGCTGATGGAGGCGTGTCCCTGCGAGGCCGTCAAGAATAACGTCCTAGGCACCTACAACACCGCCAGCGCGGCCAGCCGCTGCGGCGCGGAAAAATTCGTCCTCATCTCCACCGACAAGGCCGTCAACCCCACCAACGTCATGGGCGCGACCAAGTATCTCTGCGAGCAGGTCTTACAGGGCCTGCGCCATGGAAGCAAGACCGAATTCGCCGCCGTTCGCTTCGGAAACGTTTTAGGCTCCAGCGGCTCCGTCATACCCTTATTTAAGAAACAGATCGCCTACGGCGGGCCGGTCACCATCACCGACCGGCGCATCGTGCGCTACTTCATGACCATCGCCGAGGCCGTCCAGCTCGTGCTGGAGGCCGGCTCCTTCGCGCGCAGCGGCGAAGTGTTCGTGCTGGACATGGGCCAGCCGGTGTATATCCGCGAGCTGGCGGAGAAGATGATCTGCCTGTCCGGGCTGACGCCCGGCGTGGACATCGAAATTCAGGAGATCGGCCTGCGTCCCGGCGAAAAGCTTTATGAAGAGCTGCTGATCTCCGACAAAAACCTCCACCGGACGGAAAATGCGAAAATTTTCGTCGAGCAGCGGCCCGAGGTCGGCAGGAATTCCATGAAGGAAAAGCTCGACCGTCTGCGTGCTGCCGCAGAATCCAACGACGCGGAGCGGATGGTCGCACTGCTGCACGAGATCTGCCCAACCTTCCGCACACCGGAGGAGGTCAACCGCGAGGCCGAGGCGGCCATGCAGGGCGCGGGCGTATGATCGATCTGCACTGCCACATGCTCCCCGGCGTGGACGACGGCTCCGCCAGCGAGGCCGACAGCCTCGAAATGGGCCGCATCGCCGCCCGCAGCGGCGTGACGGCCATCGCGCTCACGCCGCACTGCAACCTCCCGGAAGGGCAGGGGAATTATTACGACGGCGCGCTGGAGACGCGCTTCCGGCGTCTGGCGATGCTTTTCCGGCAGGAGGGCCTGCCGGTCACGCTCTATCGCGGCATGGAGGTGTTTTCTACGCCCGAGCTGCCGCGGCTTCTGGATGAGGAGCGGCTTCTGACGCTCGGCGGGAGCCGGTATCTGCTGGTCGAGTTCGCCTTCGGCGAGACGCCGTGGTTTGCCGCGCAGACGCTCGAAAGCATCGCCGTGCGCGGCCTGACGCCCGTTGTGGCACACCCGGAGCGATACTATTTTATACAGGACGATCCGCGCCGCCTGCTGCGCTGGGCCGAGAGCGGTTATGTGCTCCAGCTCAACCGCGGGAGCCTCAGCGGCATGTTCGGCCGCCACGCGGCAAAGGCCGCGCAGTGGTGCCTTGCAAACGGCTGCGTCCATCTCTTCGCCAGCGACGCGCACAGCCCCTACCGGCGCACGCCGCAGCTGGACGATCTTTTTGACCACATCGCACGCGCGGCCTCGCCGGAGGCCGCTGCGCTCCTGCTGGAGCGCAATCCCGCCGCCATTCTGGAAAACCGCGCGGTGCATCCGCTGATGGAAGATTTTTGACCCGAGGTGCTTTATGAAACGACTGCGTATCCTCACGCTGATATTGCTGATCCTGTCTGTGGGCGCGTTTTTTGCGACGAACGCGCTGCGCAGGCTGCGGGCGGACAGCACCCTCCCGCAGATCAGCTGCGGTGACGACGTGCTCTATCTCTCCGTTGAGGACGGCCGGGATGCCATGCTTCAGGGCATGAACGCCTGGGACGGCAAGGACGGCGATCTGACCGGCGACATCGTGGTCGAGCGCGTCTCCGGCGGCGAGAAAAAGGGGCAGCTCGCGGTGAGCTACGCCGTGGCCGACAGCGACCGGCACGTCGCGGGCTATACCCGCACCGTCGTTTACACCGATTATAGATCCCCACAGTTTTATCTTTCAAAGCCGCTGCGCTACGGCGTCGGCGAGGATATTCAGGTACGCGACCGGCTGGGCGCGCTCGACCAGATCGACGGGACGATCAGCGACCGCATCAAGGTCAGCACGGACAGCCTCCAGACCTACTACGCCGGACTGTATCCCGTCACGGTCGAGGTCACGAACTCCCTCGGAGACACCGCCTCGATCACGCTCGATATCGAGATCTATGACAGCATCTTCGGTGAGCCGGTCATCCAGCTCGACCGGTATCTGGTCTATCTCGACTCTGCGGCGGGCTTTGACCCGGATTCGTATATCAGCTCCGTCACGGGCGCTCCCGAGAGCAGCGTCCGCGTTTCCACACCTGCGGGCGGACTGCGCCCGGGCGTCAACCGCATCACCTATACCTGCACCGGAACGAACGGCCTGACCGGCTCGACCGTTCTGTATGCGATCATTCAGGAGTGAGGACTGCAATGGAAGAACAAACGACCTCCATCTGGACGGACCTGAGTCCGGTCTGCGTCCTGCGGCGCATCCTGCGCGAGATCCCCATGATCCTTGCGATGGGCCTGATCGCGGCCATGCTGACCCTGACGGCGGCGCAGTGTCTTTATCAGCCGGAGTATACCGCCTCGGCGACCGTCGCGGTCAACGCGAAAAACGCAAGCTATGCTTCCGTCTTTTCCAACCTGACCACGACCTCGGAGATCGCCAATACGTTCACGACGCTCTTCGGCAGCGACGTGTTCAAGACGCTTTCCGCCGAAGAACAGAGCGAACAGCAGATGTCCGGCAGGCTGACGGCCTCCGTCGTGCCGGAAACGAATCTGCTGCAATTGAAGGTGACGGCCCCCGAGCCGGTCGCCGCGTTCCGCACGCTCCGCTTCGTGCTCGACCACTATGACGTGATCTCGCAGCACATCTTCCAGAACATCGTCCTGCGGGAGCTGGACCCGCCGGCTGTGCCGACGGAGCCGTCGAATCCGCTTCAGCTCGCCGCGCTGGCAAAGCGCGCGTTCCTGCTCGGAATGCTCGGAATGGTCGTGGTGCTGCTGGCGATCATCGTGCTGTCCGACACGGTGCAGACGGCGGACGCCGTCTCCCGGAAGCTTGACGCCAAGTTATTTGGCACCATCCACCACGAGGAAAAGAACAAAACGCTCCACGCCAAGCTCAAGCACGCCAACAAGGGCCTGCTCATCACCATGCCAGCCGCCGGCTTCTACTTCACGGAGGAGATCCAGAAGCTGGCCACGCGTACCGTTCAGGCCGCGGAGCGGCACCATGCCCGCGTCCTGCTCATCACCAGCGTCGCGGAGAATGAGGGCAAGTCCACCGTCGCGGCCAATCTGGCGCTGGCGCTGGCCCAGCAGGACAGGAAGGTCCTGCTGATCGACGCCGACCTTCACAAGGCATCGCAGTATAAGCTTTTCCGCCGCCGCGTCCGCAAGAGCGACGAGCTGGCGGAATATCTTTCCGGCCGCGCGGAGCTTCAGGTCGAATATCTCGCGCGTAAAAATCTGTATACGCTCTTCTCCGTCGAGCCGCAGCCGGACGCATCGGAACTTCTGGCCTCGGAGCGGATGCGCGCGATGCTCATGCAGCTGCGTGAGGAAATGGATCTCATTATTCTCGACACGCCGCCGATGGCGCTGTTTTCCGACGCGGAGGCGCTGGCGGAGCTTGCCGACCTGTCACTGCTGGTCGTCCGGCAGGACTGCGTCGCGGCCAAGCGCCTGAACGACGCGGCGGATACGCTCAAGCAGTGCCGCGCCCATTTCCTCGGGTGTGTGTTCAACGACGTGCGCCGTATGCCGTCGTCCGGCGGGGGCTACGGCTATCAATACGGATATGGCTACCGCTATGGCCACAGCCGTGGCTACGGTTACGGTTACGGCTACGCCGGCTCCAGAAAGAAGCAGGGCGGCCAGTGGGAATCGGAGGGAACAGATGAACGAGAAAAAAGTTGAGCAGGAAAACGTCATCAGCCTCTCCCATCTGCTCCGCGAGTTCCGGAGTGTGCTGCGAAAGCGCTTCTGGCTTCCGCTGCTGCTGGCAGTCGTGTGCGGCGGCGCGTGGTTTTTGTACCAGCGCAGCCGCTATACGCCGATGTATGCAAGCGAGGTCACCTTTACCATCAGCGTTTCGTCCAGCTCCTCATCGGATATTTCCCGTACCTCGGCCTATTACAGCAAGGCGACGGCCGAACAGCTGAGCAAGACCTTCCCGTATCTGATCCAGTCGGATCTGCTGTATACCAAGCTCTCGCAGGCCATGGGCGTCAGCCGCATCAACGGCACGATCACCGCCGCGAACGTCCCGGATACCAACCTGTTCACCGTCCGGGTCACCAGCAGCAGCGCCGACGACGCGCTGGCCATTTTGCAGAAGCTGATCGAGGTCTACCCGGAGGTCGCGGATTATGTCATCGGCAATACCTCTATGGACCTTCTGACGGAGCCGTATGCGGCCTCCGCGCCGTATAACGCCTTCCATCCGTTCCACGTTCTGCGGAACGGCGCGCTGGCGGGCCTTGCGGCGGGACTGCTCCTGCTGATGCTGGCCGCGGGACTGCGGCGTACCATCCGCGAGGAGCGCGACGTGCAGCTGCATCTGAATCAGACCTGCCTTGCCGCGCTTCCGTGCGTCAGCTTCCGCCGCAGCGGGAAAAAGAATCCCCGCCTGCTTTCCATCAACAACGATCAGATCTCCTCCGCCTATCAGGAGGGCGTCCGCGCACTCCGCACCAAGCTTCTTCGGGCGCTGTCCGGGACGGATCGGAAGGTCCTGCTCGTATCGAGCACCATGCCCGGAGAGGGAAAGACGACCGTCTCCGTCAATCTGGCGCTGTCGCTGGCCCGCAAGGGCGCGCGCGTCATTCTGGTGGACGCCGACCTGCGGCGTCCGTCGGTCAAGGCGGCGCTCGGCATTCGGGAGCCGTCTCAGGGCCTGATCGACGCCGCCGCGTTGGACGATCCCGCGCAGAGCGCATCCCTTCTTGCCTCCGTGGAGGGCAGCACGCTCCGGCTCCTTGCCGGAGATACGCCGCGCAAGGACGTGCGGCAGGCACCTGTCCGGAAAATTTTCCGCGTCATCGATTTTCTGCGCACGCAGGCGGACTACATCATTCTCGATACGCCGCCCTGCGGCCTGCTGGCTGACAGCGTCAGCCTTGCCCGCGCGGCCGACTGCGCGATCTATGTGCTCGGCGCGGGCGCCGTTCAGGCCCCGCAGGCGCTCGACGGCATTCAGTATCTGGCCGAATCCGGCACGGCGCTGCTGGGCTGCGTGCTCAACGGCGTTCAGACCCGCGGCCAGCGCTACGGCTACGGCTACGGTTATCATTACGGATATGGCTACGGCTACGGTCACGGGCGCGGCAAATATGCCGCTGTCTCCGGCTCCGCCGCCGACAGCATCCCGGAGACGCTGCCGGAGGATCCGGACGCCCCGGACTGACCGTGCGGGGCCGTCCACAGCAACATACAAAGGACGGCTGCCCGGAGCAAGCTCTGCGGCAGCCGGTTTTTCACAGAAGCATGGCGGCGCGTCCATGCATTTGCGGCGCCCTTGCGGGCCGCTTCCGGAGAAATGGAGTATCCAATGAACGAGCAGGAGACCTTCGCCGAAAAAAAGAATACCGGGCCGGAGTCGCTGCATATTTTGCTCCGGAGCTGGCGCGACGGGACGTTTTCCGAGATCCTGGACGACTGGAAATGGATCCTCGCCTACACCCGCCGCTACCGCCGCGCCGTCGCGGCCTATACCGTGCTGGGCATCGCCGGGGCGACGCTGAGCCTCGTCTCCGCGCTGGCCAGCAAGCACACCATCGACATCATCACCGGCTACGACAGCTCCAGACTCTGGTTCGTGCTGACCGTGATGGTGCTCTCCGCGCTGAGCAGCCTGCTTCTGCGGAGCGTCACCTCGCGCATCTCCACAAAAATCTCTCTCTGGGTCAACAACGACATTCAGGCGGAGGTCTTTGACCGTCTGCTGGCGGCGGACTGGCAGGGGCTGAACCGCTATCCGAGCGGCGATTTGCTCAACCGTCTGGCCGTGGACGCCGGGACGGTCGCCGGGAACGCCATCCACTGGCTGCCCGACCTGATCGTCGCGGGCTATACCTTCGCCGCCACGCTGGCCGTGATCCTGCATTACGACTGGATCATGGCGCTGCTCGCGCTGGCAAGCGCACCCGCGCTGCTGCTCGGCTCCCGGCGGCTGGTCGGCGGCATCCGCGCCTATCAGAAAAAGGTGCGCCAGTGCAGCAGCCGCCTGATGGCCTACGAATCGGAGACCTTTCACAATCTGGACGCCATCAAGGGCTTCGGCATCGCCGGGCTTTACAGCAGCGGCCTCCGCCAGCGGCAGGAGGAATACCGAAAGACCAGTCTGGATGCCAATCTGTTCAGCATCCGCGCACAGGCGGCGCTTTCGCTGTTTGGCTCCGCGGCGCAGATGGCGGCGTTCTGCTACTGCCTGTATCTGCTCTGGTCGGGAAAAATCCTCTACGGCACCATGACGCTCTTTCTTTCGCAGGGCACCAAGCTGAACAGCGCCTTCAACGCCCTTGTCCGGACGGTACCGAATTTCCTGAACGCCTCCGTTTCTGCGCGCCGGATCCGGGAGCTTTACGCGCTCGAGCCGGAGCCGGAGCTTCCGGGCAGCGAGACGCTCGAAAGAGAGGCTGCGCAGGGCTTTACCGTCTGCGTCGAGCACGCCGGATATGCCTACCGGCCCGGCGAGCCGGTTTTGCGCGACGCGGCGCTTCTGGCCGCGCCCGGCGAGATCGTCGCGCTGGTCGGCCCGTCCGGCGGCGGCAAGACGACGCTCGTCCGGCTTTTGCTGGGCCTGATCCGGCCCTCCGAGGGCCGCGCCTTCCTTCGCACCGCCGGGGGCTGCGAGGAGGAAATGAACGTCTCGCTCCGGAAATTCTTCTCCTATGTGCCGCAGGGCAATACGCTCCTGTCCGGCACCATCGCCGAAAATCTGCGCATCGTCCGGCCCGACGCCTCCGACGAGGCGCTGACTGCCGCGCTGGAGGCGGCCTGCGCGTGGGAGTTCGTCCGCGCCATGCCGGACGGGCTGAACGCCTCCGTCGGCGAGCACGGACACGGCCTGTCTGAGGGGCAGGCCCAGCGCATCGCCATTGCGCGCGCGCTGCTCCGGGACGCGCCGGTGCTCCTGCTTGACGAGGCGACCTCCGCACTGGATGTGGCGACCGAGCGGAGGATCCTCCGCAATCTGGTCGCGGAATATCCGCACAAGACCTGCATCGTCACGACCCACCGCCCCACGGTCATCGGCCTGTGCGCGCGGGTCTACCATGTCTCCGACGGCACGCTTCAGGAGCTTACGGCGCAGGAGGCGGAGCAGCTGGCCATGGAGTTCTAAGGAACCTCTGAATAAATCCCCGACCGCGGACGACGGATCTTTTCCGCCAATCCTGCGGTTTGAAAAACGAGAAATACATACAGTATTCCCACGTTTTTCAAACCTTGTCTTGACGAAAAATCTCTCGCCGTCCACAGCCGCTGATTTAATCAGAGCTTCCCTAAATCTGCCGGCCGCTTTTCTGCACACGACCGCAGCAAACGCAATACGGAGCGCCGCAGGGCGCTTCCGCCGGAATTTCACCAACAGGAGGGCCGGGTATGCCGGAATTTCTGCCCATCAGCAAAAAGGATATGGACGCGCGCGGCTGGACGCAGTGCGACTTTGTATACATCATCGGCGACGCCTATGTCGATCACCCCTCCTTCGGCCACGCCATCATTTCGCGCGTGCTGGAGGACGCAGGCTATAAGGTCGGCATCCTCTCGCAGCCGGACTGGAAAAAGCCCGAGTCCATTACGGCGCTCGGTGCGCCGCGGCTGGGCTTTCTCGTCTCCGGCGGCAATATGGACTCGATGGTCAACCACTATTCCGTCTCGAAAAAGCACCGCCAGACCGACGCCTTTACGCCCGGCGGCGTGATGGGAAAGCGGCCGGACTATGCCGTGACCGTCTACTGCAACCTCATCCGCCAGACCTACAAAAAAGCGCCCATCATCATCGGCGGCATCGAGGCCAGCCTCCGCCGCCTTGCGCACTACGATTACTGGTCGGACAAGCTCAAGCGCTCGATCCTGCTCGACGCGCAGGCGGACCTGCTGCTCTACGGCATGGGCGAGCGCAGCATCGTCGAGGTCGCGGAGGCGCTCAACGACGGGATGGACATCCATGACGTGACCTACATCGACGGGACGGTCTTCCGCGTGCGCGAGCCGGACCCGAACCTGCCGTGCCTGCGGCTGCCGGACTATGCAAGCCTTGCGGCGGACCCCAGAAAATACGCCGAGAGCTTCTATCTGCAATACTGCAACACCGACCCGTTTTCGGCGCGGCGGCTGCTGGAGCCGTATGGTGAGCATGAATTCGTCGTCCAGAACCCGCCGCAGAAGCCGCTTTCGCAGGAGGAGATGGACCGGGTCTACGACCTGCCGTATTGCCGGACGTATCATCCGTCGTATGAAAAACGCGGCGGCGTGCCGGCAATCTCCGAGGTGCGCTTCAGTCTCGCGTCCAACCGCGGCTGCTTCGGCGCGTGCAGCTTCTGCGCGCTGACGTTCCATCAGGGGCGCATCATCCAGACGCGCAGTCACGAATCCCTTCTGACGGAGGCCGAGGCCATGACGCACGAGAAGGACTTCAAGGGATACATCCACGACGTGGGCGGTCCGACGGCAAATTTCCGCCAGCCCGCGTGCAAAAAGCAGCTCACGAAGGGCGCGTGCCCGAACCGGCAGTGCCTGTTCCCGGAGCCGTGCAAAAACATGATCGCCGACCACAGCGACTATGTGGCGCTGCTGCGAAAGCTGCGCAAGCTCCCCGGCGTCAAAAAGGTCTTTATCCGCAGCGGCATCCGCTTCGACTATCTGCTGGCCGACAAGTCCGAGACATTTTTCCACGAGTTGGTGCGCTATCACATCTCCGGCCAGCTCAAGGTCGCGCCGGAGCACGTCTCCGACCATGTGCTGGAGAAGATGGGAAAGCCGCGTCATGCGGTCTACCTCCAGTTCCTTGAGAAGTATAAGAAGATCAACGAGCAGGAGCATATGAAGCAGTTCGTCGTGCCGTATCTCATGTCCTCGCACCCCGGCTGCACGCTCCGCGACGCGGTGGAGCTGGCGGAGTACCTGCGCGACACCGGCCACGAGCCGGAGCAGGTGCAGGACTTCTATCCGACGCCCTCCACGCTCTCGACCGTCATGTATTACACGGGTCTTGACCCCAGAACGATGGAGAAGGTCTACGTCCCGAAAAATCCGCACGAAAAGGCGATGCAGCGCGCGCTCATGCAGTACCGCAATCCGGCGAACTATGCGCTGGTGAAGGAGGCGCTCGTGAAGGCCGGCCGCACCGATCTCATCGGCTTTACGCCGCAGTGCCTCATCCGCCCCTATCCGCCGAAAGCGCCCCCGAGGGATGCGGAAAAGTCCGAGAAGCAGCCCGCCGCATCGCAGAAGCCGTCCCGGAAAGGGACGGCGCAGCCGCCGCGAACCGCCGCGCCGAAAAAGCCGCGCGGCCGGCGCTGAGGGTATGACCGCGCGGCCTGTACTATTTGCAGAAACCGTCTCATATAGTTTTCCATACGAACTAAATGAGGTGGAAGAATGGAATATACAGCCAATCATGTGATCCTGCGCGGCACCCTGACGGGACTGCCGGAGTTTTCCCACGAAAATCACTCCCGGAAATTTTACCGCTTCTCGCTGGAGGTCGAGCGCCTTTCCGGCACGACGGACATCCTGCCGGTCATGGCAGCGGAGGACGTGTTGGAGGCGATGGACCTTTTCTGCGGCGGACGCATCGAGGTCGAGGGGCAGCTCCGCTCCTTCAACAGCCGCGCCGCCTCCGGGCGACGGCTCGTGATCTCCGTCTATGCCTCCGCGCTCACGACCTCCGACGACGCGCCGGAAAACCTCGTGGAGCTGACCGGAACGATCTGTAAGGAGCCGGTCTTCCGACGGACGCCCCTCGGCCGGGAGATATGCGATGTGATGCTGGCCGTCAACCGGCCCTACCACCGGACGGATTATCTGCCGTGTATCCTGTGGGGACGGACTGCACAGGAGATATCCCAGCTGCCGGTCGGCGCGCGCATCGCGCTCAGCGGACGGCTCCAGAGTCGGGATTATATCAAGGTTTTGCCGGAGGGCAATGAGCGCCGCACGGCCTATGAGGTCTCCGTTACGACGGCGGAGCCGTGTGCGGAGGAGGCGGAAGCGCTGCTCTGCTGACGCGAGGCCTCCGGTTGCGTCTGCACGCATACCACTTTGAAAAAATTTTCCTCCATTTCTGCAACGTCTGCGTGTATTTCTCGTCTATAAAGGCAAGAGAACAAAACAGAAAGGGGAAACACAAATGAAAAAAATCAGAATTCTTGCACTGGTGCTGGCATTGCTCCTGACCGCGAGCCTTGCCGCCTGCGCCGCAAAATCGTCCGCGCCGATGGCCTATGACAACACGGCCTCGGCAGCTGACAACTACAAAACAGAGGCGGCATCGGAGGAAATGCCCGCGGAAGCGCCGATGATGGCGGAGCCGGAGAGCGAGTGGACAGAGAACTCGATCACGACCCAGAGCTATGACGAGCAGAGCAATGCCACGAACGAGGCCACAGACGACGCGCCTACGGAGTCGCTTGCGGACAAGATGATCTACTCTGCCAACCTGGAGATCCAGACCACGGAGTATGATGCGGCGGTCGCGGCATTGGAAAAGGCCGTTCAGGACTTCGGCGGCTTTGTCGAGCGCTCGAACACCTACGGCGATATCCGCCGCAACGACGACGGCACCAGTCAGGTCGTCAACCGCTATGCTGACTACACCGTCCGCATTCCGGCCAGCCGTTTTTCGGAGTTTTTGACGCAGGCCGACGGCCTTGGAAACGTCCTGTCCTGCAACCGCTATGCGGAAAACGTGACCTCGCAGTATACCGACTATGAGGCGCGGCTGTCCTCCCTGCGCACACAGGAGGAACGCCTGCTCAGCATGCTCGAAAAGTCCGACGATGTGGACAGCCTCATTGCCCTCGAGGAGCGGCTTGCGGATGTGCGCTATGAGACGGAGTCGATCGAGCGCAATCTCCGCAATCTGGACCGCCAGATCGCCTATTCCACCGTTTCCGTCGGCCTTCAGGAGGTCGAGATCTACACGCCGACCAAGCCCGTGCAGCGTACCTTCGGCGAGAAGATGCACGACGCGCTTTCGGAGGGCTGGAGCAGCTTTGTCCGCAGCCTCCAGTATTTCCTGATCGACCTGACCTATTCTCTGCCGGGCCTGATCCTGTTCGTGCTGATCGTTGCCGCCGTGATCTTTGTGCTTCTGTGCATCCGCAGACGGGTCAAGGCGAAAAAGGCCGCGAAAAAAGCCTCTGCGGAGGCGGCCAAGCAGCCGCCGGAGCAGCCGGACGAGAAGAATTGACGGATCACACCGCGAAAGTTCAGAGATAAAAGACCGGCGGAGGGCTTCAATGCCCTCCGCCGTTTTTCTGCCGCAGCCGTCTCAGAGAGAAAACTGCAAAATATTCAGCAGCTCCTGCGCACGCTTGCAGGCATTTTCGCCGAGCTGCTCCAGCGTACAGGCGTATTCTCCGGCGTTGGCGGCATAACGGCTGTAAAGCTCCGCTGTGCAGCGCTCCTCGCGGTATGCCTGCCGCAGCGCCTCGTTCAGACAGCTGACGCAGGGCAGCTTCGGCCGGTCGGGACAGGCCTTGAGGCCGGTCATGACAAAATAGAGCGCCGAGAGCCGCTTCCCGTCGCACCGGCGCGACTCCGCAAGACGCACAAGCGCCTGCCGCGCGCATCCGCGCGCCATCTCCGCAAGGCAGCGGTAGGTCATGGCGGCGCTGCACTGCGCCGCGTAAAGCTCCATCGCCGCGCTTTCGTCAAAAACCGGTATGTCCTTCTGTTGCAGCCGGCGGCAGACCTCCGGCTCCTGGGTGCAGCGGGCGGCCTGCGCGCTCATGACGCGGCTCCAGACACGCTGTTCCTGCTTGGGATCCATGGATTGATTCACTGGACTTCGCCCTCCTTCCGTCTATCCTATGACGCGCGGCGGCAATGTGTTTGTGCGGAGCGAAAATTTCCCGGAAGCGGCGCACTTTTTCACAGATTTTACGCAGAAAAATCTTGTAATTGAGATATGTGTGTGTTAAAATACAGTTTTGTTGAAGATTCTCTGTGAAACGAAAGGGGTTCTTTGTATGACCCAGGATAAGATCCGTAATATTGCCATTATCGCGCACGTTGACCACGGCAAGACCACCCTGGTCGATCAGATGCTCAAGCAGGGCGGCGTTTACCGCGAAAATCAGGTCGTGGCGGAGCGCGTGATGGATTCCGGCGATCTCGAGCGCGAGCGCGGCATCACCATTCTCGCCAAGAACACCGCTGTACACTATAAAGGCTATAAGATCAACATCGTCGATACCCCGGGCCACGCCGATTTCTCCGGCGAGGTCGAGCGTATTCTCAAGATGGTGGACGGCGTTCTGCTGCTGGTGGACGCCGCCGAAGGCCCCATGCCGCAGACGCGCTTCGTGCTTCAGAAGGCGCTGGAGCTTGGACACAAGGTCATCGTCGTCGTCAACAAGATCGACCGGCCCGACGCGCGCGTGCATGAGGTCATGGACGAGGTGCTCGAGCTGCTGCTCGACCTGAACGCAACGGAGGAGCAGTTCGACTCCCCCACCATCTTCTGCTCGGCCCGTCAGGGCATTTCCTCCTACGGCCCGGACGATCCCGGCACCGATCTGACGCCGCTGTTCGACACCATCGTCAGCTACATCGATCCTCCGAAGGGTGACCCGACCGGCCCGCTTCAGCTGCTGGTGTCCTCCATCGACTATAACGAATTCGTCGGCCGTATCGGCATCGGCCGCATCGAGCGCGGCACCATCCGTCAGAATCAGGAGGTGCTGGTCACCGACTATCACGACCCGTCGAAGAAGGAAAAGGCCAAGATCGTCGCGCTGTATGAGTTCACCGGCCTCGGCAAGAATCCCATTCAGGAGGCTTCCGCCGGTGAGATCGTCGCCTTCTCCGGCATTTCCGATATCACCATCGGCCGCACCATCTGCCCGGTGGAGCAGCCCGATCCCCTGCCCTTCGTGAAGATCTCCGATCCGACGATCGAAATGACCTTCTCCATCAACGACTCGCCGTTCGCGGGCCGTGAGGGCAAATATGTCACCTCCCGCAACCTCCGCGACCGGCTCCAGAGAGAGCTTCTCAAGGACGTTTCGCTGCATGTGAGCGAGGTCGGAACGGATTCCTTCAACGTCGCGGGCCGCGGCGAAATGCACCTGTCCATCCTGATCGAGACGATGCGCCGCGAGGGCTACGAGTTCCAGGTCTCCACGCCGCACGTCCTGAACAAGGAGATCGACGGCAAGCTCTGCGAGCCGATTGAGCGCATGGTCGCCGACGTTCCCGAAAACTCCGTCGGCTCCGTGATCGACAAGATCTCCCAGCGCAAGGGCGAGCTGACCTCCATGACGCCGGTCGGAAGCCGGATGCGTCTGGAATTCCTCGTCCCCACGCGCGGCCTGTTCGGCTACCGCAATGAATTCCTCACCGACACGCGCGGCGAGGGCATCATGGCCTCCGTTCTGGATTCCTACGCGCCCGTCAAGGGTGATATCGAGCGCCGCCAGACCGGCTCTCTGGTCGCGTTCGAGACCGGCGACGCCACGGCCTACGGCCTCGGCGGCATTCAGGATCGCGGTGTGCTGTTCATCGGCCCGGGCGTCGAGGTCTACGCCGGCATGATCGTCGGCCAGTGCAACCGCAACGAGGATATGTCCGTCAACGTCTGCAAAAAGAAGCAGCTGACGAATATGCGCGCGGCAGGCTCCGACGAGGCCATCCGCCTCGCGCCGCCGAAGATCCTTTCGCTCGAGCAGTGCATGGAATACCTCGCTGACGACGAGCTGCTGGAGGTCACGCCCAAGAGCCTGAGAATGCGTAAGCGCATCCTCGACCACTCCGCGCGTATGCGCGCCGTGATGAAGAACCGGCAGTAAGCGAAAATGAAAATTGCCCCGTCCCTCGGCAGAATATGCCGCAGGACGGGGCTTTTTGCGCTTTGTCTGCGCCATTTGGGTCGCAGGCTTTGACAAACGGCTCCGGCACATTGCGCCGGAGCCGTGAAGCATTTTTATCAGATGTCAAATATGCCGAGCGTTACGATGCCGACGACCACCAGCGCGATCATGGCATAGTGTTTCCACGAGAGCTTTTCCTTCAGGAAAATGCGGCTCCAGACGACCGACGCCACGCAGTACGCGGAAATGATCGGCGCTGCAAGCGCGACGTGCGCCGTGTCTGACAGTGCAAAAATATATGCGAACTGACCGGCCGTTTCAAAGGCCGCGCCGAGATATTTGGGCGCTTCCTGCTTTGCGACCAGCTTCTGCTTCCGGATCAGCACGACGTACACGAAGCAGCAGACCGCCGCGAAGAGGAACGTCAGCTCATAGGCGCAGTTGGCCGCGGACGCGGCGTAATCGCTGCATTCGTCCAGCGTTGCGAACGTGCCCGCGTCCAGCGCCTGCTGGCTGAGACGCTCCAAAACGAGCGAGTCCGCAAACGTTCCCGCCGCGTCGAGCAGGCAGTAGGCCACCGGCAGGCAGATCGCCAGCCACGATTTGGCATAGCGGTAGTTCGACGCCTCCTGACGCGCACGGCGCAGCTCATCGTCCTCGCGCGATTCCACAACGCCGAGGCCGATCACGCCGATACAGACCAGTGCGACCGCGCCGATGACCGCCCAGCGCATCGCACCCTCAATGGAGTCATCCAGCGTCCCGGTCAGCAGGCAGAGCACCGCCACCAGCGCACCGGAGGAATTGCAGATCGGCGAGGAAATGGACAGCTCAATGTAACGCAGGCCGACATAGCCAAGCGCCATGGACAGAATGTACAAAATAGAGACGGGCAGATAGGTGAAAATGACGTTCCACGTCACCTGCGTTCCGTTCACGAAGATCTCAAACGCCGCGTGCAGGCCCATGACCACGCCGACGGCGATGACCATTTTATAATGGGCGAATTTGTCCTCACCGCGGCAGCCGATCTTGGAAAACAGATCCGAGCCGCTCCAGCATAAAAGCGCGATCAGCGCCAGCCAAAACCACATAGTATTTTTCTCCTGTTTCTTTATTTTTTTGCGCCGGGATGGCGCGGGATACCTCCGGAGGCACATTTGTATGCGCCGGAGGCGCAATGTGTTTCCGTTCGGATACGCCGGATGCCTCCGGCGGCATACTTTTTTCTGGCTTGTCAGAAAAAAGTATGCAAAAAAGAGACGCTGGGGACGCGAATAGCGCTTACGCGCCTGAAAAGGCATTTTGATTCTGCGTACCATTCACCAATGGCGCGTCCCGTAAGGAACGCCCTTCGGGCGGCCGGCCGATCGGGTTTCCCAAACGCACGATGCACGGTACGAGTCGTTTTATTTGCGCCCGTTGAATATTTGACATATGGAATTCGGAAAATATCCGTTTAATTAAGGGCCGTAGGGGACGATGCCCACATCGTCCCGGCAAAATATGTTGTTTTGCGGAAATCCTCGGCGAATTCGCAATTTTCATTGGGCTGATGTGGGCATCAGCCCCTACAAGCGCTCAATAATTGAACGCAAAGCAAAAAATTCCGCCATCTCCGATATTCGGAGGGGTGATGGTTCCATGGAAGAGGGATCACCTCTTTCTTGGTCGTTTTAAGGGGGGTGCAAAGGGGACAGGGCTCCCACGCGAATCCAGCGAAGCGATTCGTGTGGGAAAAGGAGGAACAACGGAACGGACGAGGCCTGTCCGCCGCAAGCGGCGGACAGGATGAGGGATGTGGAGTTTGTTCCGACGCAAATCCCCCTTTGCCGTTTTCTTTTTACCGACAGCGGCTTTTTCTTTGCCGCGCAAAGAAAAAGGGGCTGAATATTCTATTTCACCTCTCCCAGCCCCGCCTCAACGAGCTTTTGCAGGCTCATGAGGATACCGAGCTTGGCGTGATACCACGTCAGGCCGCCCTGAAAATAGACCGCATACGGTGGACGGATGGGGCCGTCGGCGGAAAGCTCGATGGACGAGCCCTGCACGAACGCGCCCGCCGCCATGACCACCTCGGAGTCATAGCCCGGCATGGCCCACGGCACCGGCGTCACATAGCTGTCCACGGGTGCGGCGGCCTGAATGCCGGAGCAGAAGGCCAGCATCCGCTCTGCGCTGCCAAGCTCGACGGCCTGAATGATATCGTGACGGGATTCCGTCGCGTTCGGAATGCACGGGAAGCCCAGCCGTTCATAGATCCCCGCGGCAAAGATTGCGCCCTTGAGCGCACCGGCGACGACGGTCGGCGCGAGAAAGAAGCCCTGATAGAACGACGGAAGAATGCCGAGATTCGCGCCGACCTCCTGACCGAGGCCAGGCGCCGACAGCCGGTAGGCGCAGCGCTCGACCAGCTCCGCGCGGCCGCAGATATAGCCGCCGATGGGGGCCAGTCCGCCGCCGGGGTTCTTGATGAGGCTGCCGACGATCATATCCGCGCCCACGTCGGACGGCTCGCGCGGCTCGACGAATTCGCCGTAGCAGTTATCCACCATGCAGATCACGTCGGGCTTGCACTGCTTGCAGAACGCGATCAGCTCGCCGATCTTCTCCACCGAGAAGGACGGGCGCGTCGCGTAGCCCTTCGAGCGCTGGATGGTGATGAGCTTCGTTTTTTCGCCGATGGCGGCGCGGATGGCGTCATAGTCGAACGAGCCGTCCGGCAGAAGATCGACCTGACGGTAGCGGACGCCGTATTCCATCAGCGAGCACTTGGAGGGACGGATGCCGATTACTTCTTCCAGCGTGTCATACGGCGCGCCGACGGGACTCAGCAGCTCGTCGCCCGGCAGCAGGTTCGCGCTCAGCGCGACGGTCAACGCATGCGTTCCGCAGGTGATCTGCGGGCGGACGAGCGCGGCCTCCGTGCCGAAGGTGTCCGCGTAGACCTTTTCCAGCTTTTCGCGGCCCATATCGTCGTAGCCGTAGCCGGTCGTTGCGGCAAAGCACGTCGCGTCCACGCGGTTCTCATGCATGGCGCGCAGGACCTTCGCCTGATTATATTCCGCCGTCTGATCGATGGCGGCGAAGCGCTCCTTTAAGCCCTCGAGTACCTGCTCACCGTAGGCCCAGACCTCGCGGCTGACACCGAGCGACTCATACATTTCAAACAGTTCCATTGTGTTCATCCTCTTCTCTGCTTCCCAAATTCTCAAAGATCTGCGTTGCGGCGTCCCGGATCACGTCGGGCTTCGTCACGATGATCCCGTTGCGCTCGTCGCCGAGGATCAGAAGCGTGTCGCCCGGCTCCACCTGAAACAGCTTTCGCGCTTCCTTTGGGATCACGATCTGACCCTTTTCGCCGACCTTGGCCGTGCCGAAGATGTGATAGCCCTTCGGGCGGCCCAGAAGATGCTTGCCTCCGGACATAGGCTGCTCCTTTCCGTTCGGGTGAAAATCATACTTGTATAACTTACACGAAAAGGCCGATTTTGTCAATTCCTCCCGCAAAAAAGAATGCGCCCCGCCTTCCGAAGGAAAGCGGGGCCGCGGTGGATCCCCAATGCTCTGTTCCGTTTGCTCAGACTTCGCCCTCTGCCTTGCGAAAAACGCGCCGGAGCGCCCGGCGGGTCTTCGAGTTTTCCCGGAGCATGGACGGCAGATGGCAAGGCAGACGAGGCAGATGGGCTGTCGCCCATCAACGAGGATAACGCAGCCAGCGGCTCTTCAGGCCCGGGAAAACCATGTGTGCCTTTGTCAACTGACGCTATGCAGCTCGCCTGCGTTCTGCGTGTGGTAGAGCTTCGCATAGGTGCCGCCGCGCCGCAGCAGCTCCTCGTGCGTACCCTGCTCTTCAATTTTGCCGTCCGCAATGACAAGAATGCGGTGCGCCTTGCGGATGGTGGAGAGACGGTGGGCGATGATGAGCGTCGTGCGGTCCTTCGCCAGCTCGTCGAACGCATGCTGAATTTTCGACTCGGTCAGGCTGTCCAGCGCCGAGGTCGCCTCGTCCAGGATCAGCATCGGCGGGTTTTTCAGGAAAATGCGCGCGATGGAGATGCGCTGCTTCTGTCCGCCGGACAGGAGTGTGCCGCGTTCGCCGACGTAGGTGTCGAAGCCGTCCGGCATCGCCAGAATGTCGTCGTAGATTTCCGCCCGTTTCGCGGCCTCCACGATCTCGTCCATCGTTGCGTCGGGCCGTCCGTAGCGGATGTTTTCCAGAATGGAGTCGGCAAACAGAAATACCTCCTGCTGCACAACGCCGATGTTCTTGCGCAGGCTGTGCTGCGTCAGGTCGCGCACGTCGTGGCCGTCTACCAGAATGGCGCCGTCGGTCACGTCGTAAAAGCGCGGGATGAGCTGGCAGAGCGTGGACTTGCCGCCGCCGGATGGGCCGACGACCGCGACGGTCTCACCCGGCTCGACGTGCAGCGTCACGCCGTGCAGAACGTCCAGCTCCTCTTCATATGCGAACGTCACGTTCTCCACGTCGATCCGGCCCTTGACGTCGTGCAGCTCCAGCGCGTCCGGCTTGTCCTTCAGCACAGGCTCCGTGCGCATGATCTCCAGAAAGCGGGAGAAGCCCGCCGTGCCGTTTGCAAACAGCTCGGAGAAGTTGGTCAGCCGCCGGATGGGGTTGACGAACGAGGTGATGTAAAGGCTGAAGGTGATCAGGTCGATGTAATCCATATCGTCCTTCATGATGAGCACGCCGCCCACCGCGATGACCGCCACGGAAAGCATGGAGACGAACAGCTCCATCATGGCGTTGAACAGACCCATCTCCTTGTGGAACATGCGCTTGGAGGTCTTATACACATTGTTCGAGCGGCGGAATTTTTCCTCCTCCAGATCCTCGCTGGCAAACGCCTTGGCCGTGCGCATACCGGAGAGGCTGGACTCGATGTCGGCGTTGATCGCGCCGGTTTTCTGCTTGACGAAGCGGGAGGCCTTGCTCATGGCGCGGCGGCGGCTCATGATGATGACGAGAAAGATCGGGATCATGACGCACACGACCAGCGCCAGCCGCCATTCGACCGTGAACATGATGGCCAGCGCGCCCGCGATGGTGACCATCGAGATGAAGATATCCTCCGGGCCATGGTGCGCCAGCTCTGTGATCTCAAAGAGGTCGGAGGTCAGGCGGCTCATGAGCTGGCCGGTGCGGTTGCGGTCGTAGAAGTCGAAGCTCAGCTCCTGCATGTGCGTGAACAGCGCGTCGCGGATATCGGCCTCAACGCGGATGCCGAACGTGTGGCCCCAGTAGCCGATGATAAAATACAGGCAGGAGCGCAGAATATATGCCAGCACCACGATCCCCATGATAAGAAAGAAGGTCTGGTAGGCGTGCGCCGGAAGGAGCTTCTGCATGGCTGTGCGCGAGACGATGGGGTAGCACAGGTCGATCAGCGACACCAGCAGCGCGCAGCAGATGTCCAGAATGAACAGCTTCCGGTGCGGCTTGAAGAACGACAGGAAGATCGCAAAGCCGCTTTTTTTCTGATACTCTTTCGTTGTCATGGGTGGTACTCCGTTTCTTTACGCGCCGCGCTTGCTTTTTGATGCGGCGGCAGATATGATAGACAAAACAGAATGGGAGACAGAATATGCCTGAGATCTTATATGCAGACGCGGCGGTCGCCGTTGTTGTGAAGCCCGCCGGCGTACTTTCACAGGGAGATGCGGAAGACGCCATGCCGGTTCTGCTGCAAAAGCGGCTCGGCGGCGCGATCTTTCCGGTGCATCGGCTCGATCAGCCGACCGGCGGCGTGATGGTCTACGCCCGGACGCAGGATGCGGCGGCGAAGCTCTCCGCGCAGATGCAGTCGGAGGCGTTCGGCAAGGAATACCTCGCCGTGCTCGACGGCGCGCCGGAGCCTGTGGAAGGGGAGCTGCACGATCTGCTCTTTTTCGACCGGCAGAAGGGGAAAAGCTATGCCGTCCGGCGCAAGCGCGCGGGCGTGAAGGATGCGCGGCTCAACTACCGCGCGCTTGCGCAGGCGGAGGGGCTGACGCTGGTGCGCGTCAGACTGTTCACCGGCCGGACGCATCAGATCCGCGTCCAGTTTTCCTCACGCGGCTGGCCGCTCACCGGCGACGGCAAGTACGGCAGCCGGAATAACCGCTGCGCGCCTGCGCTCTGGTCGGCGGAGCTGCATTTTGCGCATCCCGTGACCGGCGAGACGCTGACCTTCCGGTCGCAGCCGCCGGAGGCTTATCCCTGGACGCTGTTTTCGCCGGATTCCCTGTAGAAGATCAGGGAATACCACGTCACAAGGTTTCCATTGAAGAAATTCATGTCGAGCCGGTCGGCCAGCGCCGTGACCAGAATGCCGTAGCTCTCGACGCAGGGGAACATTTTTTCCGGGAAGCGGCACGGCGCGTCCGGCCATGCGCATTTTTCGCAGATGGCGCACGACTCCGTCGAAAGGGCCATCGCATCGCCTCCGCACGCCTGCTTTACCAGCGCCAGCACCTCGTGCGTCAGCGCCTCATGCGGTGCGCGGGTCCCGAGCGTTTCCTCAATGCTGGCGATGTCATGGACCTCCGCGATCGTGGAGATCACGAGCACCGACGGATAGGCCAGACAGCGCGCGCGGCACTCGTCCACCGTCCCGACGGCGGGCGGACAGGCCCAGCTTTTGTTGTACATCGGGCATTCCGTCTCGCAGATGCGGCGCACACGCTCCGTGAACGTCAGCTCCTCCGTTTTCAAAAATGTGTACTGATACAGCGGCAGCTCCGCAAGCTGCCGCTCAAGCTTTTCGCGGTCGATCTTCGCCGCCTCCTCATAATTCGTTTTTCCGTATGGATTCTGTGCCTGTTCATTTTACATGGCCGGGCGGCGTTTCGTCAAGCCCTCGCGGCAAAAGAAAGCCGCCGTGCAGGCGAAGCGCACGCCTGCGCATCACGCGATCCCGTCCGGAAGCGACACAAAGCGTGTCTTTTCCGGGAACTGAATATTTCTCCTTTCTTTGCAAACAATAGCTTTGCAGCCATACAGAGCAAATTGATACAGTATTGGAGGAAGCCACCATGAAGGCAACAGGAATCGTTAGAAGGATCGACGACCTTGGCCGCGTCGTGATCCCCAAGGAGATCCGCCGGACGCTGCGTATCCGCGAGGGCGACCCGTTGGAGATCTACACGGAGAAGGATGGAGAGGTCATTTTTAAAAAATACTCGCCGATGGGAGACCTGACCGATTTTGCGGCGCAGATCTGCGACTCCATCGGCAAGAACACCGGGCATATCGCCGTGGTCAGCGACCGCGACAGCATCATTGCCGTAGCCGGAGCGCCGCGGCGGGAGCTGATGGACAAGCGCTGCTCGCAGGAGCTGGAGCGGCTGATGGAGGCCCGGAAGATCTACCGCTACACCGACGGCGAGAGCCGCATCTACGTCTGCGATGGGCTGGAGCGCTATTTCCTGGGTGTCGCGGCGCCGATCCTGTCCGAAGGCGATCTGATGGGGTGCGTGATGCTGCTGCTGGAGCAGGGCAGCGCGCCGCTGACGGAGTCCGAACAGAAGCTGGTGCAGACCGTCGCGGGATTTCTCGGCCGGCAGATGGAAAACTGAACGCAGAATGTCCCGGCGCAGAGCTTGGCTGCGCCGGGACATCTATATTATTTGTTTTGCCGCGTTCGCTCAGCTGAGGCATTCGCTCAGGTACTGCGCGACGGCCGACGGTTCGATCCCGAGAACGAAGCCGAACTCGCCGTAGAGCATTTCCTCCGCCGTTTTCCAGCTGCGCATCTCCGTGGAATTGATGCTGCGCCGGAGGCTGGACAGGGCCTGCTGCTTCTGGTGGAAGGTCTTGCAGAGCTGAAGCAGGCGGTCACAGCGATGCTCACTGAGGATGGAGCGGTAATATTCGCCCGCCAGACGGCTGTTTTCCGGGACATCGCTGAGCGGGGGGAGCTGCCGGAGCGCCGGAAGAAGCGCGTCCAGCGCTTCACGGCTGATGACCCGCCGCATGGCGATCTTGCCGTCCACCGGGGCATAGATGGTGCCGCCGCGATAGTACGGCGTGAGCCGGTAATATTGCCGCGACTTGTCCAGACCGGCGACGTGCGGACAGCCGACCTCGTCTACGCGGCAGACGCCCTCATATCCATAGATCACATGATCCCCGACTGCGAACATAGCAGATTCTCCCTTCTTATCGTATTGCGTATCTCCATTATAGCAGAAAGCGGCGGGGAAATGTAATAGAAAAGTTGAAAGAATTGTGAAAAACTTTTTTGGGCGAAAAAACGAAAATCCATGAAAAACGAACATTTGCAGGAAAACGGCCCCCGGAATGCTTCCGGGGGCCGCGCCTGTTTTTGCGATTCGGGTGTTCAGCCGGTGATCTGCGCCAGAATGGCGGCGTAGGTCTCGTCGGCCAGCGGAAGTGCGCGCGACAGAAGCGCCTGTCCGCGCGCCCGGTAGTCCGCCGCCGCGCGGTCCTTGAGGCTGCCGATGTTGATGCAGACGTTGAGCCATGCGCCGCAGATCGCGGCCCGCAGGCTCAGAACGGCGCAGCCGAGGTCGCTGGCGGCGCTGGCGTTGCTTTTTCCGGCCAGCTGCGCGGCCAGCTCCAGCGCCTCCGCGGCCAGCTCCATCATTTCAAACGGAGACTGCGTGCAGCGCAGGAGCCCCTTCTGGATGGCCTCGGAGCGGCGGGCCTTTTCCTCGTCTGTGGCCTTCGGCAGGGCATAGGCGGCGGAAACGGCGCAGAACGCCTCCGTGTCGAGGTCGATGACCTCCAGAAAACGCGCCTGAAGCGCGGAGGCGCGCCGGCGGACGGTATCCGTCTGCGCTTCCCACTCGGCGTAGGCTTTTTTTCCGGCGGTCAGCGCGCAGACCATGGCGGTCAGCGCCGCGCCAAGCGCGCCCTCGAGCGCGGCGGTGGAACCGCCGCCGGGAGCCGGAGCCTCGGAGGCGAGCACGTTTGTAAATTCGGTTACGTCCAGTTTACAGAGCTGCATAGCGACCCTCCGTTTATTCCATGCCGATCAGGTGATATTCCATCACCTGCTTGAAGCAGTCGAAGCCCTCGAGACGCAGATAATGCTCCGCGCAGTCGAGCAGCGCCTTTGCCGGGACGAGGCCGACGACCTCGCTGCCGACGATATAGGTGCCGTAGCGCTCAGCCATGGCGCGGATCTGCTCAAAAACCATCGGAAGGGTGGTCTTGTCCAGATCGACCATGTTCATGGAGACCTGTGCCTGATTGCGTTCCTCGATATAGAAGCCCATGGCCTTGCAGGCCTGGAAGCCGCCGGTCGCCGCGCGGATGGAATGCGCGATCTTCTTGGCGACCTGCACGTCGGAGGTGGCCAGATTGACGTTGAAGGCCACGAGCGGCTTTCTTGCGCCGATGGCGATGATACCGGCGGTCGGATGGATGTGCCGTTCGCCGAAATCGGGCGCCCAGTCGGGCTGGAGCAGCTTCTCCGGCATCCCCTCGAACTGGCCCTTGCGCACCTCGGCAAGATTCCGGCGCTCGGGACGGGTTGCGGCGTCCTCATAGAGGAAGGAGGGGATTTGCAGCTCGTCCCAGACGCGCTGGCCGAGGCGGCGGGAAAGCTCGACGCATTCCTCGACGCTCATGTGCATGGTCGGAACGAAGGGAATGACGTCGGTCGCGCCCATGCGCGAATGCTCGCCGGTGTGATGATTCATATCGATCAGCTCAGCGGCCCTGCGGGTCAGCTGAAAGGCGGTCTCAAGCACGGCCTCCGGCGTACCGACCATGGTTAGGACGGTACGGTTGTGGCTGCCGTCGGACTGCGCGTCGAGCAGGGAGCAGCCGGGGACGCTCTTCGCCGTCTCTACAAGGGCCTGAAAGCCGGCGGGATCGCGGGCCTCGCTGAGGCTGAAATTCGGGATGCACTCTACAAGCTTCAACATGTCGGGTTCCTCCATTGATCGTATTTTGAAATTCTGAGCTTACCGGAAGTCCGGCAGCATCTCATGGACGATATTTTGCAGCGCGCCGCTGCGCACCAGCCGCTCCACGCGCTGGATGTCGGGCTGGATCTCGCGGTCGGTCTCATAGAAGGCGACCTCACGGCGGACGGCGTCGTAGACTGCCTGAAGCACGGGCGAAAGACCCTGCCCGAAGCTGCCCTCGCGGCGGCGGATATCGACGGCCTGACAGGCGGTCAGAAGCTCGAACGCCAGCACGGAGAGCGTATTTTGCAGGATCCAGCCTGCCTTGCGCGCGGCGGTCGTACCCATGGAGACGATGTCCTCCTGATTGGCGGAGGAGGGGATGGAATCGACGCTGGCCGGGTGCGCCAGCACCTTGTTTTCCGACACCATCGAGGCGGCGGAATACTGCACGATCATAAAGCCGCTGTTGACGCCGCCGTTGGTCGTCAGGAACGGTGTCAGGCCGTTGGAGAGCGCGGCGTTGACCATGCGCTCGATGCGGCGTTCGGACACGTCCGCCAGCTCCGCGCAGGCAATGCCGAGGAAATCAAACGGGAGCGCCATCGGCTCGCCGTGGAAATTGCCGCCGGAAATGACGGCCTCGTCCTCGCAGAACAGCAGGGGATTGTCGGTGACGGCGTTCAGCTCGATGTCCACGCGGGACTTGATGTAGTCCAGAGAATCACGGATCGCACCGTGGATCTGCGGGATGCAGCGGAGCGCATAGGCGTCCTGCACGCGCGCGCCCTGACTTCTTTGCGTGATCTCGGAGCCTTCGGTCAGCAGGCGGAAGTTGCGCGCGACGAGGATCTGACCGGCATGGCCGCGGACGGTGTGCATCCGCTCCTGGAAGGCGTCCAGCTGGCCGGTGAGCGCGGTGAAGGAGAGTGCGCCGGTGATGTCCGCAAGTTCTGCGGCCAGCAGCGTGTCATAGAGATTCAGCGCGCCGACACTCGTCATGGCGCAGGTGCCGTTGGTGATGCCGAGGCCCTCCTTGCAGACGAGCGTTTCCAGAACGGGAATGCCCGCCTCGCGCATGGCCTGCGCGCCGGGGAGGCGCTGGCCGTTGAAGAACGCTTCGCCGCGCCCGAGCAGCACAAGGCCCATATGCGACAGCGGGGCCAGATCGCCGGACGCGCCCAGAGAGCCCTTCTGCGGGATCACGGGCGTTACGCCGCGATTGAGCATCGAGACGAGCATCTCCACCAGCAGCGGCCGCACACCGCTGACGCCAATACAGAGCGCGTTTGCGCGGAGCAGCATGATCCCGCGCACGACCTCCTCAGAATACGGATCGCCGGTGCCGGTGCAGTGGCTGAGGATGAGATTCGTCGAGAGCTGGTTGCTCAGCTCCTCCGGCACGGCGACGGAGGAAAAATCTCCGAAGCCGGTCGTGATGCCGTAGGCGACCCGCTTCTCCGCAGCGATTTTTTCCGCCAGCGCGCGGGAGGCGCGCATCGCCTCCATGGCGCAGGGCGCGATCGTGACCTCTGCGCGGCAGCGGCAGACGGCGACCAGCTGCTCCAGCGTCAGATCATGGCCGGTGAGTGTAACGGTATGGATGGTGTTGGGATCCTGCATGGCTTCCGCTCCTTTTGATGCCCGGACGCGAACCGGCCCGGACGGAAATGTTGCTTATCTGTATCATACCCTGAATTCGAAACATTTTCAACAAAAAACTTTGGCCTTTCGAGACAAAAATTGTGTATTTACTCATTAATTCTCTAGCAAAGCACCACAACGCTTCGCTATCGGAATAAACCAAGAGCCGCCGGAGGATCCCGGCGGCTCTGGTGTCCAGGGTGTATTCTTCCAACTCATGATGTGACCGGCAGCGAGGGATTTTTGCGTTGAGCAAGACATTTTTTCGCGGGAATACTGACGTATTTCAAGGAAAAATGACGCGGCACACCGCAAAAAGACCCGCTGTCCGGGTGCGTTGGGAGTTTTCAGATACACCCTAGGCGTCCAACTTCA
>ENA-UOJC01000896-UOJC01000896.1-human-gut-metagenome-genome-assembly--contig:-C104-NODE-896-length-45688-cov-15.433787_pt1 | contig 45688 bp, 30 predicted proteins | sample MGYA00242339_ERZ723886 | MGnify/ENA metagenome assembly ERZ723886 | reverse complement strand
CTGTGAGGGAGTAGATTTTATAGGAACTCGAAATCTCATGGAAAGCCTTTTTTATAAAACCCTGAAGCTTAAAGGATACTGAACGATCGTTGGGTATTCGAGAAGCAGATTAAAGAATGTTAAATAAAAGAGTATGAAACAGACTTATATAGCCTACCTGAGACAAAGTACGCAAAAGCAGGAAATCTCGGGACTTGGAATTGAGGCACAGAGAGAAATAATACGGAATTACCTGAAGGACAGAAAAACGGTTGCTGAATATATCGAGACAGAGAGCGGAAAGAAATCTGACAGACCCAAACTTACTGAAGCTTTGGAGTTATGCAGAAAAACAAATTCTGTCCTGATTGTAGCAAAATTGGATAGATTAAGTCGGAATGTAGCCTTCACCAGTAAATTGTTGGAGAGTGATGTCGAGATCGTATTCTGTGATTTTCCGGAGGCCAACAAACTTGTACTACATATCATCTCGTCGATAGCTGAATATGAGGCGAACCTTATATCACAGAGAACGAAGCAATCCCTGAAAGCGAAGAAAGCCAGAGGTATGAAACTGGGAAAGCCTGAGAACCTGATGAATAATTGGGGACGGGCTATAATGAACAGTAACATGACAAATCACCAGAAAGCTCTTGACAACCCTAACAACAAGAGGGCGGTGGCATTGTTGAAAAGTCTGGTGAAAGAAGAACGGAGTCTGTCTGAAATGGCGAGAATCCTGAACAGTGAAGGGTTTGTTACAGCTATGGGGAAGGAGTTCAGAGCTTCGCAGGTGAGTATATTATTGAAAAGGTATAACTTAAAAGAGGATTGAAATTATGGAGCCTAAATATGTATTGATTCTAGACTTTTTTGTCGGCTGCCTGAATATCATAAGGCTGACGGACGAAGAACAGAGAGAATCGGAGAACTATGAGAATTTTGAGGATTTTCTCTCAACCATTGAGGAGAGATACGGATTCAGACTTAACAGTTGCCAATGGATGACTACTGAAAATTTAGACATCTATTGCTATCAGAATGGAGAAGAAACAGAACTCAATCTGTTATAATCAAACCAAGAAGAGAAACCGAGGTAATGCTTGGTTTCTTTTTTTTCTTTCTTCCGGAGTAGTTGGAGATGATGGTAGCAGAAGAGAATATAATCAGGTTAAATGTTTTTTTATCTGTCATTCACCATATTCTTAACCGGATGAATAATATCGGCATAGTTTTATATTTTTTTGCCGACAATCATCTCATCCGGAACTGTGAATGGTGGGATAAAAGAAAAACGACTGGAGATTTTTTTATTCCGGTCTTTATAGTGCTGTCTGAATTTGGGTTGTGAGATTAAGGATATTTTTGTTGATTGATAATAGTTGTCAGGACTGGTTCATATCTTATGATAGTCGGGATAATTGGTAGTATTGATTGTGATTGGATTTTATTTTCCCGCCTCAAGAGAAAAAGAGAGCGGAAAATGTGGGCGGAAATGATGCTTGTATAACCTCTTTAATTTTACCTTGTCAAAACAGGTTTTATAGTTTCCCGCCCTGCTTTCCCCGCTTCTTGCTTTTTGAGGGTAGGAAGAAACAAACAACTGCCGGATCATAATAAAGTCAAATAGAGATAGTGATTATAGTTCGTTGTTTTGTAATTGCCACCTTAAGCAAATGAAGTATATTGGAAGTGAACTATTGAACCTATTTCCGGCTGGGTGATGTTGGTTATAATCGGATATGAATTATTTTATTAAGTTCTGAAGTAAATGAATTGTGTCATGCTGGTTCATTAGTCTATTATTGATTTTACATATGCAACATTTTCGGGTATTCAATTTGACCAATGGAGAGTAAACGGAACGCAATCAATTTTTTTTCCTTTAAAACATATCATTTATAAGTAATAAACCCAATTTTAAGAAAAAAAGTTGATATTTTCTCTCTTTCGTCAGATGTAGGCTCACGCCGCCTGAGCGAGTAGTATAATGGATATCTTATAGTATAGTTATTATACAATTGGCTTTCAGTTTACTCTTACGTGAAGAAGCTACCAATGTTTACAGATAAGACCAGGGATATTCTGTATTAGGGGTGTAAATGCCAACTCCAAGGGGGTAGATATAGCTTTCAGGGGTGTAAAACGTTCAAAGTATCGGTTGGTTCAGAATTCAATATAATACGGTTATTGGATTATACATCAATGATTTACGCAATAAAAACAGTCTATCCTCAGAGTGTGTAAAACGCATACACACCATATATGACATAGAGAAGCCGGTTTCTTCATGATTCATCTGGTACATACGGCATGGAAAGGCTAATAAAATATTCAACAATTCACTATGTATCCGTTCCATGATGACAGTTACAATAGAGAGTCCGGTTAAAAGTCCATAATCCGGAAGTATACTGTATCATTTCATAGCCTTTTTTGTTGGCAAAGTAACGGAAAAGTGGATGGCTTTACAATGTGTACTTTATCGGATGCTTACCAAGTATCTATTTACTGCTTTCTTTTGTATTATCTAAAACAATAGGTTCGTCATTATTTTCTTTCACTTTTTTAGCTATATATTCTTTAGGAAGCATCCCAAAATATTCTGTGAAACATTTTGTAAAGTAACTGTGATTACTAAATCCAACTAACCAAGATATTTCATTAATCTTGCAATTTTGTTGGTTTAATAGTTCTGCAGCTCTTCTTAATCTTATAGTTTTTATATAATTATTGGGAGTCATCCCTGTAATGTCTTTTACTTTTTTATACAGTGCACTTCTGCTCATATGTATTTCATATGCTATATCATCTACTGTGAAATCACATTTAGATATATACTGCAATACAAGATCACTAAACCGCTGCATGAATTGTTCGTCATTATTATCATTGAAATTCGGCAGAAGAATATATGGGTGTTTGTTGAAAGATTCCCATAAAATATTCCTTTTATCTAGGATATTATAAATAATCATATTTAAGAACATTATATCAACGGGTTTATCTATTACCATTTCAGCTCCATTTTGAAAACATTGTGCTTTAATTTTCATGTTATTATTTGAAATAATAACTATAGGAATATAGGATAAATTATCGTTGTTCTTTAGATGTTTACATATATTTACACCGTCTATCTTAGGTAACATAACATCGCATATTATTATGTCTGGTTTAAATTCAGAAGATACCATCTGCAGAACTTCTTCTCCGTCACTAGCTGTTGCTATTGTGTAATATTTCGATAATAAACTAGATGCATATAGTTGAAAATCAATATTGTTATCTGCTATTAGTATTTTGATGCTATTTTTAGGTTTTGAATTAAAATTAAATTCATTGCTGTTCGTAATTACAGGCTTTATGTCATGACATATATTATCTGTGCTTTCCTTTTCGCATAAAGGAATTGTTATACTAAATGTGGTAAATTCATTCACTCTACTTTCTATATTCAAGTCCATATTCATATTGTGTAAAAGCAATTTTGATATAGTCAAACCAAGTCCAAATTTTGTTGTGTTTTCTCTACTTGTTTTATTATAGCACCAGAATGCATTAAATATTTTATCTATATCGCTTTCTGAAATACCTATACCGTTGTCATGAATAGCCATAATTACGTTATTTTTATCACTTTTAATTCTTACTTCTACAAAGTCTTTAGTGAACTTCACAGCATTTGAAAGTAGGTGATTAACAACTTTATTCCATGCATTTACATTTATATTCACCAAAGGATCATTATCCGTGATTTCGTCAATAAAGGAAATTTGGATGTTCGAAGATTGATATTTTTCTTTAAAGGCACTTACGATATCTTTTGTTAAACGAACAATTTGAGTTGAATATAGGTCCTCCGTATTTATGTTTGTTAAATCAATTATTTCATCAGTTAGGTTGAATAATTTTTCAGAATTGTTTTTTATAAGTGTAATATTTTTACGAATATTTTCTGGCAAACCGTTAATATTAGCAATTTCTTCAGCCGGATTTTTAATTAGCATTACTGGTGTTCGAATTTCTTGTACTATGTTAAAGAAGAAATCTAATTTGTTTTGAAAGTTAGTAACTTCCATTGTATGTTTATTGTTTTCTATTTTATTCTTCTTTTTGCTAACATTGTATTTAAGGAAATAAATGCAAAATCCAACTATAACAGTAAAACCTATAAATATATATAGTGATATTGCAGTAGCACTATTCCACCAATGTGCTTTTACGATAATATTCCAAGAGTTTGTTGGCCCCCAAACTCCGTCATTGTTTGAAGAACATACCCTAAATGTATATTTTCCACAGGGCAAGTTAGAAAATGTCACACTATTATTTTCCCAGTTTGTTTCAATCCAATTCTCATGGTATCCTTCTAGACAATATTTATATCTATTATTCACAGGTGACTGGTGGCTTAAACTGACAAATTCTATAGTGAGTGGTTTATGCCATTTATATAGTATAGTATAATCTTTATCTTCTTGTTTCTTTTCTGATGTATTAATAAAAATAGTTATCGGTTTTATTGTATTATTTTTTAAGCCATCAGGTGTAATTATTATAAATCCATTATTAGAACCAATATAAAGTTTTCCATCAGAAGTGGCAATTCCGGAATTAATGTTGAATAAATTAGTATTTAGACCATCATGCTTATTAAACACAGTGCATTTTTCGCTTGAAGGATTATAGCTGAGAAGTCCTTTGTTTGTACTAAGCCATAGGAGTTCGTTATAATTGATAATGTTATAAACCGAAAGATGTGCCATTTCAAAATTTGTGGATCTTTCTTTAGTAAGATAATTCCTCGCTATCTCATATTTTATTAAACCTTGTCCTGAAGTTCCAATGAAGAGGTTATCCTTGTACAGTGACATAGATATAATATTATTCGGAATCACCTCGCCGTTAGAACTTTTAGATACACAAGTTATTTTGCTAGATTTAGAATTATATTTTAGTAGTCCTTTACTTATCGAAGCAAACCAGATATTCCCTTCTGAATCACTGCATATAGAAATAATATCACTGTTAAATCCTAACTCCTTTTCCTTGGTAAATCCACCCTTCTCAGTCCATGACCATATCGCATTTTTAGTGCCTATCCAAATTGTTCCATAGGAATCTTCGTATATAGAATATATACTTTTATTGGTAGCATCATCTTTTTTTAAGAATGGTATATGTTCAACTTTTTTTGTTTTATGATTAACTTTATATAATCCTTTCGCATATGTGCCTATCCATAAATATTGCTCATTTGAATGGATTGCATGAATATTTAGATTTAATTCGTTTTTATCTACTATATATCGCTCACATTTATCAAGAATAGGATCATAAATAAACAATCCTCCGTCATCAGTGCCAATGAATATTTTTCCATTTTGATTTTCATGGAATTTACTTATGATTCTTCCTTTTTCTGATTGAGTTGTACAATATCTAATATGAAAGTTTGAGCTGTTAGGTGATGCATAATTTATACCTCCAAAATAGGTAGCTACCCATATTCCCCCTTCTTTATCTTTAAAAGTATCATAGACAAAATTATCAGATAAACCCTTGTCGTGGTATTTATTGAAAGATTTTATAGTAAATTCATTGGTTCTATAGTTAAATAGCGTCAATCCATGGTCCGAACCAATATATAGTATGTTCTTGTCTAACTCCTTTATCGTGTGTATTCTTCCTTGCAGAACAGGTGTTTTATCATTCATTAGATAGTTTCTAAAACGGGAATTTTCTATATCATAATGAAATACGCCAGAATCCCAGCCGCTAACCCAGATATTTCCTTCAGAATCTAAACACATAGTAAATGCATTTGATTCAGCTATGTTTTTTTCTTCATCTTTTATGAGAATCCTATCAAATGTATCATTACTAGAATTATATTTATATAAATAGTTACCAGCTGTTAGGCACCAAATATCGCCTTTAAGATCAGTTAATACTTTTGTTGAAAAATCTGAAGTAAGTCCAATATTTTGTGATTCTCTATAATTTCTGAGTTTTTTATTTTTAGGTGTATATTTGTAGATACCATTTCCTAGTGAAGTTGCCCATATATTACCTTTGTTATCCTCTGATATTGACCTTATTAATGTATTTTCAATGCCAAATCCATTTATCCGTTCAAAAGATTCTTTTTTCTTATCAAAAATATATAGCCCATTTTCTGTCCCTATCCATAGTTGATTATTTCTATCCTCATATATGCAGTATACACCGTTACTCTTAATAGTATTTACCTTATTAGTGTCCGTTCGCCATGTTTTAAATCTATAAATATCATATGTTATTAGGCCATCATTTGTTCCAAACCACATTTGCCCATTGATATCCTGAAAAATACAATATATGGTATTGGTATTCAAGCCAGATAAAACATTAATGTGTTCAAAATTAAAATTTGATTCTATACCTATTATTGGATTACAATACAGAGTAAATATTGCAAGTAAAATTCCAAATTTTATCAACCTAATTCTATTTTTCAATTTATTCATAGTGTTACTTAATGTTTTTCACTTATAGTGAACGATTATTCAACTAATAATATAGTTTCATTCACTACTGTCCAATAAAAATAGGCTAATCGGTCTTTGAAATCATTGAGACACAGTCTTTTAAGCAGTATTTTAGAATGAAGCGGATTTGAATTCGTAGCTTAGCGGTCAAATTGAAGACCGCTTATAAACCAAGATAAATACGTATTCGCTCAACTTACCGCTTTTCTGAACAGAACTCAGTTCAACAACTTCGTTCGCAAGTATGATGGTAATCGCTACGTGAAGCAATTCACTTGCTGGAATCAGCTACTTGCTATATGTTCGGACAACTGAACAATCGAGAGAGTCTTCGTGACCTAATTGTTGCTTTTAAAGTGCATCGAGCCAAGCAATATCATCTTGGTTTAGGACGCAATCCAATAGCTAAAGCTACTCCCGCATATGCTAATCAGAATCGTGACTACAGAATCTTTGAAGACTTCGCATTCTATATAATGAAGGAAGCTTGCGAAAAGCGTGCAACCAAAATCTTGGAAATTCCTGGAAAAAAGTATGCTTTTGATTCAACAACCATTCCGTTGTGTCTAGCCACATTTCCATGGGCGAAGTTTCGAAGAAAGAAAGGAGGCACAAAGTTCATGTCTTATATGACATTGAAGCACAAGTTCCTGCTTTCTATACTGTAACCACAGCATCGAAGCATGACTCTACAGCGATGTGTTCAATCCATTATGAACTAAATGCTTATTATATATTCGACAGGGCTTATGATTCTTTTAAGGAACTATATAGGATACACCTGACAGATTCTTTTTTCGTAGTCAGATTAAAATACACCATGGTCAAGTGGAAGCGAAGGATACCTAAGAATGCACTAACCGATGCTGAAGTGAAAATGACGGGGTATCTCTCAGAGAAAAAATATCCCGAGTCATTCCGACTCATTCGTTACTACGATGAAGAGGATGACCGTGAGTTCACTTTCTTGACGAATACAACACATATTTCTGCATTGAATATTGCTAATCTCTATAAGAAAAGATGGTTGGTCGAGTATTCTTCAAATGGCTAAAGTAGCACCTTAAAATAAAGAGATTCTGGGGCACAACGGAAAACGCTGTCCGCATTCAAATCAGTGTGGCGATCATTACTTACTGTCTCGTGGCTATTGTCCAACACGATATGCAATTGAAACGTTCAACTTATGAGGTTTTGCAGATTCTAAGCATCTCTCTGACGGACAAAACTCACTTACGTGACTTGTTCAATAAGACTAATTTCAATGATGTCAAAGAACTCGATTGTCCCCTTTTTGAAGGACTATTTGATTAATTATTTAATTCGTCCATTTTTATTGGACACTAATGAGTTACATTATAACCATCTTTTATATAAAAAGCATTGTTGTTAGATTCTTCGGTCTGTTAATTGGCTATAGTAGCTTTAGAGAATAAAAAAAGAATTTTTATAGCCAATATATTTCTGATAACTCAAGTAAATTCTCTTTGGGATTATAATTATATACCTAATAAAAATATTGGCCATCTCTAAAAATATAAATAACAAAACTATCATATCAAAGAACTTATACAAAGTTTGGTGAATACTAAAAAAAGTCTTGTATGCAAGAAATATCCACAAATGCAAAAATAGTCTATTTTTCGATTGTATGCATAATAAAAACGTATATTATTATACAATATGAGTATAAATAATATATAATTATTAAATGAGGGTTGTGAAATAATGTATTTTTGTCTCGAGATTTTTAAAATAAAACCTTATTATTAACTAAAAAACAAAAGTATGATGAAAACACTAAAACTTTCGTGGCTTTTTGTTACGTTCTGCATTCTTTTTTCGGGAACGACTTTTGCTCAGCAAATAAAAATACGAGGTATCGTATTAGATGAGCTAGACGAACCTGTTGTCGGAGCATCAGTGATTGCCACTCCTGCTTATGGTACAATTACGGATGTAAATGGTTCTTTTGAGTTGTCAGTGGAAAAAAGCATTAAAAGTTTGGAGATTTCTTACATTGGTTATCAAACACAAAAAGTAGCGGTAGCTACTAATTTAAAAATCAAATTAAAGCCTGACACCCAGCAACTGGATGAGGTCCTAGTTGTAGCTTATGGCACGACCAAGAAGTCTTCTTTTACAGGTTCTGCTTCAGTAGTAAGGTCGGATGAAATTAAAAAATTTCAGGGGACTGGTTTTACTGATGCCCTTCAAGGGCTAACGGCAGGTGTAAATGTTAGTCAAGATGCGAGTAATCCTGGTGCTGAAGCACGTATTTCTATTCGTGGTATCGCTAATATGGCTGGTAATACTACACCTCTGTACGTTGTAGACGGAGTACCCTACGATGGTTCATTAAATTCTATTAATACTAATGATATAGCCTCGCTTACTGTGCTTAAGGATGCTGCAGCAGCTTCTCTTTATGGATCTCGTGCAGCAAATGGTGTTGTTATTATAACAACTAAAACAGGTAAAGCAGGAAAGGTTAAAGTAAACTTTAATGCCTCCTGGGGTACTTCTGACAATGCAGTAGGATATGGAAAGAAAGCCGATCCAAAACAAACATTGCTTCTTTATTGGGAAGGTCTATACAATGATAAATATTATTTTGAGGGTGGCTGCTCTAAGCAAGAAGCTGGAGATTATGCATCTCAGTCTCTCTTGGGTAAAATATTTACTGCACAAGGGAAAGACCCAACAGGAAAGCCTATTTACGTTTCGCCTTTCAACCATATCGATGAGGATTGGGTACTTCATGATGGTAATGGTAATCCTTACATCAATCCTAATCTTACTTATGCTTGGAATGAAAATGACTGGGACTGGTATGGTGCATACTACAAGCGAAAACTCCGTCAAAATTATAGTATTGATATATCAGGTGCTACTGAAAATGGGAAAACAAATTACTTTATCTCTACAGGTTTTCTAGATGATAAAGGATATGGAGGCGGAGATTATTACAAACGATATTCCTTTTCTGCTAATGTTAACTCTGAGATAAATAAGTGGTTAGCTATGGGTGGTTCATTGCGCTATGCCTATAGCCGCCAGAGTTCAAGTGGTAGTACACGTGCATTGAATTATAATATGACTTTAGCTTCACCATATCTTCGTAATGCATCAAATACAGATTGGGTGCGCTCGGAAATGACAGGTGAAAGAGTTTTACAATATGGTGCATATACCAGTTTCTTTGGTGTTCATCCTTTGAGTAATAGAGGTGATTATTGGGATAATGACAACAATGATAATTTTAGTAATAATGATGCTTCTAATTTAAATGCTCGCTATTATGCTCAAATTTCTCTTCCTTATAATATTAAGTTTAAGACTACATTAAATCTTGACGATAATACCTCTCGCTCATACACTTATGATTCTGCGATATGGGGAAGTGGGCAATCCGAACCTTGGGGAAATACTATACGTCCATCAGGAGGTAGTGCTTCACGCTCTAATTTTCATTCAATGTCTGTTACAAATTCAAATATTCTTTCTTGGAATCAAAGCTTTGATAAGCATAACATAAGTTTTCTGGTCGGTCAGGAAGCGTATTATCAACGTACTGAGTATACAGCAGGTGGCGGTAGCGGTATTTATCAAATGAATCAGTTCCAAGTAGATTCAGCCACCAAGGATTATTGGTCTAGTTCATTCAGTGATAGATATGCATTGCTGTCATATATCAGTAAGCTTGACTATAATTATGATGATAAATATTATTTATCAGGATCATTCCGTCGTGATGGTTCATCATGTTTCGCTCCAGAATCTCGTTGGGGTAATTTCTGGTCAACCGGAGCTTCTTGGAGAATCTCTAATGAAAAGTTTATGGAAGATTTTGATTGGATTGACAATCTGGTGATTAGAGGCTCTTATGGTACTTCTGGAAATGACCGCTTGATTCCGCGTCAGTCTAATGGAAAAGGAGGTAGCAGAATCCTCTATGCTTACCAAGGTACATATGAGTCTAATAATCTGTATAATATTTCAGGACTTAAGCCGGCTTCTTTAGCTACACCTAAATTACATTGGGAGAAAAATGAACAGTGGAATATTGGCGTTGATTTTGCATTGTTTAGCTGGTTGAATGGTACATTGGAATATTACACACGATCATCTGATGGTCTTCTTTACTATCAAGAACTTCCTTTATCTGCGCAAGTTGGTAATGTTACGGGTATTAATACTAATGTTGGAGATATAAGAAATAGTGGTTTTGAGGCTACACTTGGTTTTCAATTGTTTAATCAAAATAAATTCCAATGGCGTATAGATGTTAATATGTCAACTTTAAAAAATGAAGTTACTAAGCTTCCAACAGAAATTGGTTTTTGGTCAAATGTTGTTGCTTGGTACAAGCTTGAAGAGGGAGGATCATTATATGATTTTTGGGCACCGAGATTTGCTGGTGTTGATCCAGAAAGCGGTTATGCTACCTATTATAAAAAGGATGGTTCAGTCGTAAATAAAACAGCAGCTCTAACTAAAGATGATTATGAGTTCGTTGGCTCTGCACTACCTAAAGTTTATGGTTCGCTAACTAATTCATTTAACTTCTACGGTTTTGATGCTTCCTTTATGCTTTATTATTCCTTAGGTGGACATATGTATTGCTATAATAAATCAGAACTTGCATCTTATAGTCGTGTAGGCGTTTCTCCTGTTTTGGATTTAGTTAAAGATCGCTGGAGTGGTCCTGGTGACTCAAGCGCTAAAACACCCATTAACTTTATGACAAATCGTTCGATATCAGCTATAGGTTATAGTGATTATTACATTATAAATAATGACTACCTCCGACTTAGAAATGTAACAATAGGCTATACATTGCCTAAATATATAACCAAGAAGATAGGTCTTGAAAATGCACGCATATATTTTTCAGGAGATAATCTCTTGACATTCGGTAAAGCAACCAAATATTATACGGATCCTGAAACTGGTATCTCCGGTAATACATATAATGGAAATTCAGATACAGAAGGATACGGTGGTGGTCGTCGAGTTTATATGTTTGGACTTAATCTTACTTTCTAACTCTAGATAATAAATGTTTATGAAGAATATATTTATAAAACTGGCAAAAATCGCGGTTGTTTTCTTTGGTATATTAAATACAGGATGTGAAGATTTCTTGGACATTAATTCTTCAACCGCAACAGATGATACAATTGTGTTATCAAATACAAGTAATCTTGATAAGATACTAGTAGGCACTTATAATGGACTATTGATGGGGAATACTGTATATGCTTCAGACCGTGGTTTGGCTGGTCTGACAGGTATGATGCATTATTACCCACTAGCAGGAACAGATATTACTTCACTTAAGGGAATGGGTACAAGTGAGCATACGGCTTACACTTTTGCAGATAGTAGAACTCAAGCATCAGGATTTTATACGCAGTCGATATGGAGCCAATTTTATGATCATATAAATCGCTGTAATATAATTCTGGATGCACTTACTAGTGCAACAGGTCCTGATTCTGATAAAAAGGAGATAAGCGGCCAAGCAAAAGCCATTCGTGCAATCTCATATTTTAATCTTATTATGAATTATCAGAAGACCTATGCCGTAGGTAAGTCATTAAGAGGAGTTATTCTTAGGACTAGTTCTTCAGATCCTGATTCAATGCCTTTTTCAACAGTGGAGGATATCTATAATAGAATTGTAACAGATCTTAATGATGCAAAGATTGAGTTAAGGGACTATCAAACAAGTGAACCATGGCGCATTGATTATGAGGTCGTTTGTTCCTGGTTAGCACGTGTGTACTTGGTAATGGCTACAGACTGGTCTGAAGTATTTAACAATGCAAACGCAGCATATGAAAATCACAAGACTCTTTTAACTAAAGAGCAGTGGTGTGGTGGTTTCGATGACTTTATCGAGAATCAATATAATGAGTTTATTTGGGGATATCAAAATACAGAACTTTCAAATGCAGGAACTAGTACGCCGTTTAATATGTGGTTTAATCTTCCCCCATCAGCAGGTGAAAGTAATAATACTCAATATATTTATTCTTATATCACATATTTTGTAACTGATCAATGGCTTAAATTATTCGATGGTGATGAAACGGATTATCGTGCATCTCGATTGGATAAAACTGAAGATGTAAAAGATGAAGATATTCTTGATGTAAGTAATGACTACGCCAAGTATATGCTATGGCATCGTACAAATAACCCTGATAAAATGACTAAATCCAAATGGGCTTATAACAAGTTCTTACATTTAGGAGAACAAGGTGAAACGCGTGCAGATATTTGTCTTATTCGTAGTTCAGAGATGCTATTAATGATGGCAGAGGCAGCAGTGCATCTTGATAAAATACCAGAAGCATTAAATTATCTTCAGACACTTCAGAGTGCACGAAACGTAAGTAAAATTACAACAACTACTGATAAAGATGAACTTCTTGAAGCAATTTATATTGAGCGTAGAAAAGAACTCCTTGGAGAAACAGTTACAGGGATGTTTGATAATTTACGCCTTCAAAAGGATGTTATACGTGAGGGTGAATCCTTGGAAAATAACTATGCAGGTCACTTTAATGAAGGACTTCTTTATTGGGGTAGTAAAGCAGGTAATATTGCTACACTAAAAGCTAACGACTATCGTTATTTTTGTCAGATTCCTGATATAGAATTTACTCGAAATAAGGCAATTTCACAAGACGAACAGAATCCTATTTCTGGTAACTAATTTATTACTAATAGTATCTCTCTACTTCAAGTAGAGAGATACTATTAGTAAACTTTCTTAAACATTCACTCTGGATAAGTATATGTTTGAGACTGTTATCTGACATATTAGTCACATTACATTTTCTTAAATAATACATTAAAAATGTATGAGTCACTTTTATATCTGTATGGATGTTTATAAATCATAGCAACCGTAATATAATGAATACTCTTTTATATCATGGAGTAAGTTTAGTTAGTTGTTGCCATTTTTTGATAAGCGTAATGCTGAGTCAAAGAATAGTGATGGTATTTTAAACTATGTAATCTTGTGCATTATGGATAAATATTTGTATATGAATAAGAGACTTGTTTATGTTATTGTGTGTAATAAGGCTGTAGAAAGTTCCCAACGTTTAAAACCTCTGGCAACTTTTACACGTATTCAAACTATATAGGATGATTCAACTATGATTTTGCGACACTCATCAGGAGTTAAATCTGATTACAAGTTCTATAGAAATTAGTACTAATAATTATTGTTTTTTTAAAATGAAACTTAGGTATTTACATTGTGTTTTATTGTGGCTATTTAGTATAGCAGCATTTACGCAGCCAATTTATAGATTTAGCGTCAAAGTAGGTATTGACTCCGAATCAGTAGACTCATTAGGAGGTATCGACAAAGTTAAGCAGAACGTTGAATGTATGTTTAATCGTGTCAACAGAGCTTTTAATGACAATAATCAATTTCATGCTTTATATAATTTTGAGGTAGATTGGAATTCATTCTATGTATATGATGGTATTTCAACAAATGAGGTATATAAACCTCATCCTGAACATGACTATTTGGTTGTAATAGATGGCTACAAATCGAATCCTAAAGAAGTTGGAGGTGGATGGTATGGAGCAAATATTCAAACGATTTATCATGCAAGAATCCATAATGATAGATTTAATAACCCTTTTACAGAACAGGCTATTGATGGCATTATTCATGAGTTTGGACATAGTAGGGGTATGCCAGACATTTATGCAATGAAAGTGGATGCCGACAAGAACCCAATAGCGCCGATACCATATTATGGTACTCGATGTATAATGAATTATCCATATGGCGAAACTTTTTGGAGTAAGTATGCGATTAATATGATTAACTATGCTGAGGATAAGATTGTCGAGATTGATAATCTTGTCGTTGATATGCTCCCAAGATATCTTTCCTTTAAGATATTGGATCCTCAAGGGAATCCTGTTCAAGATGCCAACCTTTCATTCTATCCAGTAGATTGGTATTCTTATAGTGTAAATCCAGAGCCAATATATTCTATAATAACAAGGAATAAAGGAGAAGTGTATTTAGAAACGTCTAATATCTTTCCAAAATCGGAAGAGTTTGGTATTAAGTATTCGAATGTCTTTGTCAGTGCTACTTATGGTGCTATGGTAGCTTATGCTTGGTTACCACTGTATGAAATTGAAAATTCAACATTTGAAGGTAAAGAAACTCATGAAACTCTTCTATATTTAAAGAATGTAAAAGCTTTAAAATCACCAAATTCGGCTTCAAATGAAGGAGGAGATGTTTATGATGCTCCAAAGAACAGCACGTCAGAATCTAGATGGGAAATTTCTAAAGACGGGACAATTGAGTGGAATATAGTCAACAATCAGCTCCCTCATAATGACCATATTGAGATGTCTGGTGAGCAGATGGCTTGTGTGCTCCGGTGGGGTGTTGACGAAAACTGTGCTTTAACTACAGAGCGTTCATTAGTGTTTCCAATGCTGCGCAGACTTCCCAATAATACGCATGCTAGTTTAATGCACAGAATTGCTTTAGATGTGCCATCACTTATTAGTATAGATGGACTTGCTCTTAGAAATCCAAAGACAGAGTCTGTTTATATTGATGGTTTATTCCAGAGTAAGGAGACATTTTGTGTAGGAAAGCAGAATATTGGCTCAGGAAAGGGGACTTCACCAGTTCCTGCTATAACTCTTTCAAGGACAATTTTCCCTTCAATGAATAAACCATATTTATGTGAACGGTATGAAATAACTAGTATAAGGGAACGTGATCTTATTCTATATATTCCAGAGTTTTCTCAAGTATTTAAGACACTTGATTCTTTAGGAAAAGATGGAGTTTATATCATTGAAGCAAGAGTGCAAGGATCAGGTTCTTATGTATTAAGAAAAGGTGATTCCATTACCTTTGATGTTATCTTTTCCGGACGTAAAGCTTTTGAGCCCCAATATACCGTGGATGTTACAAGTGAGCTACAGGAACGTATAAATTTCATTAATAAAGATATTGATAGTTCTTTGGTTTTAGAGACACCTGACGCAATTATCAATACAATGTTCCGCTATGCAAAAATCCGCACAAGTGAAAGTATTTTTAAAACAGAAGGAGGGTATATGCATGCACCAGGAGGAGAATCATACTATGCAGCAATTTGGGCTAACGATCAGGCTGAGTATGTTAATCCTTTCTTCCCATATTTAGGATATTGGCGTGGTAACGAGTCGGCAATCAACTCTTTTCGTCATTTTAGTCGTTTTATAAACTCTGATTTTAATCCTATTCCAAGTTCAATCATAGCTGAAGGTACTGATGTCTGGGCTGGTGCTGGAGATAGAGGTGATGCTGCTATGGTTGCGTATGGAGCTTCCCGTTTTTCCCTTGCGTATGCAGATAAATCTATTGCACAGGAACTTTGGCCTTTGATAGAGTGGTGTCTTGAATATTGTGATAGAAAACTTAATATAGAAGGTGTGGTTATGTCTGATACAGATGAGTTAGAAGGACGATTTGAAGATGGCGATGCAAATCTATGTACTTCATCACTTTATTATGATGCATTACTATCTGCTGCTAATTTGGCGAGTGAACTTGGTATGTCTTCCTCTATTATTAAGGCATATCGCAGTAAAGCAGCAACGTTGAAAATCAATATTGAGAAGTATTTTGGCGCTACTGTTAGTGGGTTTAATACTTACAGATATTATGATGGTAATGAGATTCTTCGATCGTGGATTTGTATTCCATTAACAGTCGGAATCTTTGATCGTGCCGAAGCTACAGTGGAAGCTTTGTGTAGTCCGTTTCTTTGGAAAAAAGATGGCTTATTGACAGCTCAGGGTAGTACTACTTTTTGGGATCGTTCTACTTTATATGCTCTTAGAGGTATCTATGCCGCCGGTATGGCTGATATTGCTACAGAAAAATTGAAATATTATTCAGCGAGACGTCTTCTTGGTGATCATGTTCCATATGCTATAGAGGCATGGCCAGAAGGTTCTCAACGCCATCTTTCTGCAGAAAGTGGGCTTTATTGTCGAATTATAACAGAAGGCCTATTTGGTATGAAACCTACCGGTTTCCGTAGCTTCGATTTAACACCTTCTATGCCTACTTCATGGGAAAGTATGAGTATTAAAAACATAAAAGCATTTAGTGATAATATAGATATAATAATTAATCGAACTAGTAGTAAAAAGTTGAAGGTTGTCATTAACTCTAAGAAAGGTCAGAAGAAATATGCCATAGAAGACGGCGAAAAAATAAGTGTTAAATTATAATTTGGTGAATATGAAGGGAAAAATTCCATATGTAAATTTGATAATATTTATCATTATCTTCATGTCTTCATGTCAAAAAGATAATAATTCTATTACACTATGTTCTCCTGACAAGAAGATTCAAATGGTACTTAGTGTACAAGATACTCTAACATACTCAGTTTATTACAACGGAAAATGTTTGGTTACGCCCTCTAAAATAGCCATAGTTTTAGGAAATGGGAAAACACTAGGTTATGGTATAAAAGACTATGAAGTGAAAAGAGGTACAGATTTCGAAGATATTGATACCCCTTTTTATCGTCAAAGGCATGTATCTTCTAAATGGAATTTTATGCGCATTGATTTTACAGATGGATGGTCTCTAAGTGTTAGAGCTTATGATGAAGGTGTTGCTTGGAGATTCGAGACTGCGTTTGAGGATTCAACTGTGATAAAAGATGAACTTGCACAATTCTTATTTCATGGTAATCCAAGAGCTTGGGTACCTTATTCTAAAGGAAAAGATTTGTTAGCAAATGCTTATCAGAGTGAATATACAAGCGAACAAGTAAGTGATTTTGGTTCCGGATCTTCATTAGCTCTCCTTCCCTTACTTGTAAAAATGGAAGATGAGACTAATATCCTTATATGTGAGTCTGATCTACGTTCTTATCCTGGAATGTTCCTTGAGGGAATTGTAGGGGGATATTCTGCTAAATTTGCCCATATGCCAGATAGTATGTATGTAACTCCAACTCGTAGTCAGATTAAAGTTGCTACACGTAAGGATGTAATAGCAAGAACAGAGGGTAAAAGAACTTATCCATGGAGAATAATCGCAATAGCAGAAAATGACATTGAGTTGCCAATAAATAATTTGGTGTATCAGTTGGCAGAACCAAGGAGATATAGTGATATTTCTTGGATTAAGCCAGGTCATGCTGCTTGGGAATGGTGGAACTCTTATGGACTTACAGATGTTAACTTCAAGCCAGGTGTTAATACAGCCACTTATAAGGAATATATTAACTTTGCTTCACGCTTTAATATACCTTATGTTGTTATCGATGAAGGATGGTCTGATAAAGATGATATAATGAAAATAAAGGATGAAGTTAATTTAAAAGAGTTAATCGAGTATGCGTCCCTTAAGAATGTGGGTTTAATAATATGGGCTGTAGCTAATGTTTTAGATGAAAAGTTAGAACAAGCGTGCAAATACTACTCTGAATTAGGAATTAAGGGTTTTAAAGTTGATTTTTTCGATAGAGATGATCAAGAGTGTGTTGATATGGTTTATCGCATTGCTGAATCCACAGGAAAACATCATTTGATACTTGATTTACACGGAATTTATAAGCCAACTGGTCTTAATAGGACGTTTCCACATATACTAAATTTTGAAGGTGTATTTGGATTGGAAGAATTGAAATGGCAAAATCCTAATATGCCTTTTTACGATGTAACTTTTCCGTTCATACGTCAAGTTGTTGGACCTGTTGATTACACACAGGGAGCATATATTAATGCATCAAAAGAGGGATTCAGAATTGATTATCATAAGCCGATGAGCCAAGGTACAAGAGCCCATCAGGTAGCATCATATATTGTTTACGATTCTCCTCTTGTGATGCTTTGTGACTCCCCTTCAAGATATTTATCTGATATCCCTTGTACCGAATATATAGCTTCAATACCAACTGTTTTTGATCATACTATAATTCTATATGGAAAAATTGGAGAATATATTGTTACTGCTCGCGAAAAAGAGGGTGTTTGGTATATCGGTGGAATAACAAATTGGGATGATAGGAAAATTACTATTTCATTGTCATTTTTGCAAGAGGGAAACAAATATTTGGTTTCAGAACTATCTGATTCTGACGACTCATCAAATTCACCAGAAAAATATACCATTAAACAATATGAAGTTGATAATACATCAGAGGTGGTATTAAATATGGCAATGGGAGGCGGTAGTGCTTTAATTATCAAGAAAAACAAATAACTTTAAAACTCTTTTATATGAAAACATTTACAAATATTGCAATTTTATTTTGTCTGTTAACTACAGCAATCTCTTGTAGTCGTACAGAAGGAGGAACTGTGTATCTCGAAAATTATCTGGAAGAAGGGCAAGCTCAAATTGATGCAATGCCAGCTATCCGTAAAGCATTAGAGTTTTGTCGTGAAACAAAGGCTGACTCTCTCGTTCTACCTGAGGGAGTATTAAAAATACTACCAGATTTTTCATATGAAAAATACCAATTTATAAGCAATAACACGGAAAGTCTTAAGCGTATAGCTTTTGATTTAGATGGAATGAATGATTTTAAAGTAGTTGGGAAAAATACTAAGTTACTGTTTACAGGTTTTATTTCACCTTTTAGTGCTGTTGGCTGCAAGAATGTAAGTTTTAAAGGTTTTTCTGTAGATTATACTCGTACCTTTCATTCAGAAGCAGAAATTTTAGCTGTAGGTGATGGCTATATGGATCTTCGTTTTCCGGAAGACTATAAGTATAATATTATTAACGGTTGCCTTTATTTTACAGACGATAAACGTAATAATTACCTTTTTTCTAGTTTACTAGAGTTTGATGCTAAAAGAAGGGAGCCCGCTTATTTAGCTTCGGATTATTGGCTATCAAAACAGACTATAGAAGCAAAACCTATAAAAGACCATGTTGTTCGAATTTTCCATAAGGATATAAAAGGAACTCCTGGGAATATCATGGTACTTGGCGCAACAGCACGCTATAATCCTGCATTCTTTATAAGCAATAGTGAAAATATCGGTATAAGAGATGTCACTCTATATCATTGTGGAGGTATGGGAGTAATTGCTCAAAGCAGTGAAGATATTGAACTTTTACGTTTGAAGGTTATCCCTGCTGAAGGTAGGATGATTTCCATCACAGCCGATGCAACCCATTTTGTAAACTGTAAGGGTTATATTAAAATGATTGATTGTATATTCCATAATCAAAAGGATGATGCTACCAATATTCATGGTTGGTATATGGCTGTAGATAAAATTGTATCTCCAACAGAATTGTATCTTAGATGGAGAAACTCAGGGCAATATGGTATAGACTTTCTTAACCCTGGTGATAGAATTGAATTTGTAGATAATACAACTCTTGAGATATTAGGGTATGGGACAGTTAAATCATCAAAGCTCCTTAATAAGCAATTTGCGAATATTACCCTTCATGATTCAATTCCTGAAAGATTAAAAGAAAAGATGGTTATTGCGGAAGATAACAGTTATCCAGACGTATTAATAAGTGGATGTAATATGCGTGGGAATAGAGCAAGAGGGTTACTCCTTGGTTCTAGAGGGAAAATTGTGATAGAGAACAACTATTTTTCTATACCAGGTGCAGCTATTTTGTTTGAAGGTGATGGTAATTATTGGTATGAACAATCAGGTGTAAGAGATGTAGTTATAAGAAATAATGTTTTCGAAAATGGGAACTTTGGATATCCTACGTGGGGGCGTGCTTGTATCGCAGTGGGTAGTGGGATTCCTAATAAAGAAGCTGGCGTTTATTATCATCAAAATATTCTAATAGAGAATAATACATTTAAGGTCTTTGATCCAAGAATCTTGAATTTATACAGTGTAGATGGATTGACCTTTAAGAATAATACTATTGAAAAAACTGATTATTACCCATATACTTTAGATGAGCAAAATCCTTTTGTTCAAAATTACTGTAAGAATATAAATATCAAATAATATGAGACGGATATCTTTTTTTATATTTATAAGCATTATAACTTTAATACTTAAAGCAGAAGTTAAACTTCCTGGGATTATAGGAAACAATATGGTGCTCCAACGAAACTCAGAAGTGAATCTTTGGGGATATGCAACTCCAAACAAAAACGTTGCAATAAAAACGTCTTGGAACCAGATGGAGTATAAGGTTAAGTCAGATTGTGATGGCAATTGGAAAGTTAAAGTTGCAACAAATGAAGCTAGTGGTCCGCAATCTATAACCTTTAACGATGGCGAGGAGTTGGTAATTGAAAATATACTTTTGGGAGAGGTGTGGATATGTGGAGGACAATCTAACATGGAAATGCCTGTATGTGGATTTATCAATCAGCCTGTAGAGAATTGTTTGGATTATGTAATGAATGCAAATGAATATCCTGACATAAGAATGTTTACTGTTCCGCGCAATTCTACGGATACACAGACATATGATTGTAAATCTGAGTGGCTTTGTTCTTCATCTGCATCTGTTGCTTCATTTAGTGCCACAGCTTATTTTTTCGGCCTTAACTTACATAGAATGCTTGGTGTTCCTGTAGGACTTGTAACGTCTAATTGGGGTGGATCAACAATTGAGACTTGGATGAATAAAGAATCTATTGATGGTATTAAAGGAATTGATAAAAAGGTACAAGCTAAATGGACAAGTGAAAATAGTGCCCCTCAAAAACTATTTAATGGAATGATTCTTCCGATAAGTAATTTTACAGCTAAAGGGTTTATATGGTATCAGGGGTGCTCCAATCGTTTAAATTGGTACGATTATAAGGATTTGCAAGTAGCTCTCATAAAATTATGGAGAAAAATTTGGGGGAATGACAGTATGCCTTTTTATATGACTCAACTTGCTCCGTATAGATATGAGGGAGATAATTTACGCTCTCTTCCACTTGTCATCGAAGCTCAATATCAGGCTGCATCGCAACTTGAAAACGTAGGTGTTGCTGCAACTACTGATCTAGGTCATCCGACGTGTATCCATCCTGCAAAGAAATTTGAAGTAGGTCAGCGATTGGCTATGTTGGCCCTCCGTAATGATTATGGTATTGAAGGACTACCTTTTTCTGCTCCAACATTTAAATCTATGGAGAAAAAGGATAATACACTTATTCTGTCATTTAATAACGTATCTGAACCAAATAAATTTAATGATCCTAATTCATTTGTAGGTTTTGATGAAGATAGTACATTACGGATGGGAGGATTCGAGGTTGCCGGGAAAGATCGTGTATTTTATGATGCCAAAGCTCGGATGAAGTGGTGGCAAAACAAGATTATTATTAGTTCTGATTCTGTTTCTGACCCAGTTGCAGTACGTTATGCTTTTAAGAATCACTGTCCTGAAGCAAATATAAAGACCAACTATGGTTTACCTTTAGCTCCATTCCGTACAGACAACTGGGTAATACCTGAAATAGAGATAGGTGAAATTAAATAGAAGATGCGAAAGATGCAGATAAAAGAATCTATTTTTCAATGTTGAATATGTATATTTATTAATATTTAAAACATTAAATAATTTAATATTATGAGGTTAAAAGTGTTATTTTTTTTCTTAATTCTTGCAGGTTCATTACGTGCAGATAATTTTCTTCTTTCTACAGAAAACACCTCAATGTTACTGACTGCTACAGTGGGAGATAAGCCAATGTATCAATATTATGGTGCGCGTATATCTGAAAATGAAATCCAGGATATATTTGATTCTGGGGTAGCTATGAATAAAGAGACTTATCCAGCCTTTGGCACAAATAAGACTGACAATGAAAAAGCAGTAGCTGTAATGCACAATGATGGGAATATGACACTTGATCTTTTTGTATCAAATGTACGGCGTTTTTCTGATAAAGATGGGAATATAGTGGAAATTACAATGAAAGATAGCATTTATCCCTTTATTATTAAACAGTTCTTTAAAGCTTATGAAGGAACAGATGTAATTACAACTTGGGTTGATATAGAGAATACTGGGAAAAAGTCTGTCACTTTATATCGTTTTGCATCAGCATTTCTTCCATTGCAACGCGGTGATAACTGGATGACACATTTTCATGGTTCTTGGGCTGCAGAGCATACTATGGAGGAAGAAAAATTAACAAATGGACAGAAGGTAATATCTAACAAAGACGGAATGTGTAATACTGAGCAAGATAATCCCTCTTTCCTTTTGTCAATGAATGGTAGGGCAACTGAAGAAAGTGGAGATGTGTTTGGTGGAACGTTAGCATGGACTGGTAACTATTTAATAAAGGTTATAGCGTCGAATACAACTCTTTCTGTAAGTGCTGGTATAAATGAAGAAACCTCATTTTACAAGCTTGAACGCGAGGAGATCTTTTCCACTCCTGAATTCTGTATGACATATAGTAAGTGTGGTAAAGGTGGTGTCAGCAGAGCTTTTCATAAGTGGGCACGTCAGTATAAACTATGGGGAGGAGATAAAAATCGTGATGTTCTACTTAATAGTTGGGAAGGGGTTTATTTCAGGGTAAACCAAAGTGGGATGGATAATATGATGAAAGAATTCTCTGCAATAGGTGGTGAACTTTTTGTAATGGATGATGGCTGGTTTGGAAATAAATACCCTCGTAATAACGATAAATCATCTCTTGGTGATTGGCAAGTTTGCAAGGAAAAACTTCCATTAGGGATAAATGGTCTTCTAGATTCTGCAAAAAAATATAATATAAAATTTGGCATTTGGATTGAACCTGAAAGTTCAAATACGAAGAGTGAGCTCTTTGAAAATAAACCTAAATGGATTCTCCGAGTAGAGAATCGTCCTGTATCAACAGGTCGTGGAGGAACACAGGTTATTCTTGACCTTTCCAATCCTGAAGTACAGGATTTTGTTTTTGGTGTTGTAGACTCATTAATGACACGTAATCCTGAAATTAAATATATGAAATGGGATGCAAACTGTTCCATTCAAGACTATGGTTCATTTTATCTACCTAGAGATAAGCAGTCACATATTTATATAGAATATCATCGTGGCTTACGTAAAGTTGTTGAAAGAATTCGTGCAAAATATCCAGATTTAGTTCTTCAGGCATGCGCAGGTGGTGGTGGTCGTGTTAACTATGGTTGGCTTCCTTATTTTAATGAATTTTGGACAAGTGATGACACTGATGCTTTGCAGCGTATATATCTTCAGTGGGGTGTTTCAACATTCTATCCAGCTGTGGCAATGGCTTCACATGTTAGTGCAACTAAAAATCATCAAACAGGACGACAAATACCTTTGAAATTCCGTTTTGATGTGGCAATGTCAGGACGCTTGGGTATGGAAATACAACCAAAAGATATGACTCAAGTTGAAAAGGCATTTGCTAAACGTGCTATTATGGCATATAAGAGTGTTCGTAGAATAGTTCAGTTTGGAGATTTATATCGCCTAGTATCCCCTTATGATAATAAAGGGTTAGCTTCTCTTATGTATGTGAACTCTGAAGAGAGTGAAGCTGTTTTCTATGCATATAAGACAGAACATTTTATTAATTCAATAATACCTGTAGTGAAGTTATCTGGTCTTTGTGCTGAAAAAAATTATAGAGTTAAAGATTTAACTCCGGAAAACGAAGAAAAACCTTGCGCATTAGATGGTAAAGTATTCAGTGGTAGAGTTCTTATGGAAAATGGTTTAGCAATGAAAAGCCTATTAAGAAAAGAGTATTCTAGTGTTGCTTTACATCTTGAGGAAGTTTGATCTTTTTGGCATTTGACCATTGTCTTAGTGTACAATATTATACTATTTGGTTTTGAAAAGAATAAGGATACCGGATAATTTAGGGATATTCGGGCGTGTAAATTAAACTGTGTCAGCGCTCTCGCTTTCCTTTTAAAATATTCAGTTTTTTCGCTTTCCTATCTCAATGGGTAATGAGAAACCTGAGTTTTGTTGGTAAAAACGGTTAGGGGTCAATCCCCTAATCGTTTTTGGTTTCAATGGTACAAAGTATCACCATCGTTTTGTTGGTCTGACAAAACTAATAAATAAAGTTGATATAATGTATTTTGTCTAAAACAATTTGAACCTGTCCGGGTATAATATAGCCAGTTGCTGTGCTGTCTTCCCCCAGTTAGGCAGTGGCATGGTCCACTTCTTACGTATGTTCCGGTAAGCCAGATAGACTAACTTTTCCAAAGCTGTATCGCTGGTAAATACACCTTTATTTTTGGTTACTTTCCTGATTTGACGATGATACCCCTCTACAGTATTAGTGGTGTAAATCATCTTTCTAATGTCGTCTGAATACTGGAAGTAAGCAGATAGCTTGTCCCAGTTATCTCGCCAGGATTTAATAACAATAGGATAGTCTTCTCCCCATTTAAGTTCCAGATTATCCAATTCCACTTCGGCTTGTTCCTTGCTTACAGCCTAATAAACAAGTTTAAGGTCTTTCATGAATTTCTTTTGATTCTTACTGGCCACATACTTAATGGAGTTGCGAATCTAGTGAACAATACAAGTCTGGACAGTTGTTTCAGGAAAAAACACTTCTAATGGCATCCGAAAAACCTGTCAGGTTATCCGTACAAGCAATAATAATGTCTTTTACGCCACGGGATTGTATGTCGCTCAAACAAGAGAGCCAAAAGTTGGCGCCTTCGCTTTTAGAGATATACATCCCTAATAAATCTTTATATCCATCAGGGTTAATACCGATGATATTGTAAATAGCCCGCGTTACAGGGCGATTCTTTTCATCCATTACTTTGTAATGAATAGCATCCATCCAGACAATAGCATATACATTTTCCAAAGGCCGGCTGCGCCAGGCCTGAATTTCTGGAAGAACGCGATCGGTGATGGAGCTGATGGTCTCGGCGGATACGCGATTACCAAGGTTCTCCTCCATCCAGTCGCTAATCTCACGGGTACTATTACCCAAAGCATATAAACCGATTATGCGGTCAGCAACACCGTCAGCTAAAATCCGTTCGCGCTTCTTAATAAACTCCGGCTCAAAAGTAGAGTCACGATCACGGGGAGTATGAACGGTAACTTCCCCAAGAGGTGTTTGAACCTGTTTAGGGGTATAACCATTACGACGATTACCAAGAGAACGTTCATGATCGTCCATGTGCACATCCATTTCGCCTTCAAGGGCAGCATTGAGGATGCGTTCCAATAACGGAGCAAAAGCACCGTCTTTGCCTAACAAGGATTTACCATACTTAAGCTGTTCCAAAGCCTTGTTCTTGATCTCTTCAAAATTGAAATCTTTGCTCATAAAAAAACTGTGTTAGTAAAGATTATAATTTTATTCGTTACTGACACAGTTTAAATTACAGTCTCGGATATTCAGTAAATGTTCCTACAAAATACAATGGCATATGAAGATGATAGAGGATGCTCACTTCATATGCCATTTTTATTGTTATTTTTCTGTATTTTCCCTATACTCTTATCTGTTAAGACATGGCGTTGCGGAAGAAGTCTGCTGACCTCTTCTGCTTCTTTCAGTAAACTCATATCATGCTGCTTTCACCGTCCTGTTTTTGATCTTGGCAATCATCTGTATGGCATGCCGTATGTATTCCGAAGAAAATCCACAGAGTTTCCGTCTTCCTGTTCCTGGCCTTTATCCTTGAAAGCGAGTAATGCTGCTTTTGAGTACCGAAGCTTTATTATCCGTTTTTATGTCCTTTTTTTACATCCGGCATTTATCCAACCTGCACCCTCAGCACAATGGACTGAGGAGCTATATCCAGCCATGCATTCTTTATCTTGCTTGCCCCGAGAATTTTAGCACTCTTCCGGTATGCGTCCAGAAAATCGGTCTGCTTTATTCGATAAGGATATACACAACCTGGAATTATAGGAAAAGGCCGGGGCATCTTAAAACCCTCGTATTCATGGGCGGTCATCATGAAGGCGTCGGCATCCATGATATCCTTCACCGGGTCAGCATCATAGGCACTGTAGTCAAATCCCCGGTGGAAGAACATGGCGGTCATATTTCCGATTGTGCATAGCTCGAACCTAACCCTGTCCTTACCAATCACATTGTCCAGATATGCTTGCACCGATGATTCGACCGCATCCTTGTCCATTACTTGCAGGTCATACACTTTACCTGCTATAAATACTTTCTTACCCAATTGTAGGGTACTATTTGTACTTTTCTTTGTCATAAAACTATGTTATTTAATAAATTTATATTATCCAGCGGGAACACACCATTCCGTCATATAACCATTATATTTGTCATTTCCGGAATGTATCGTTTCCCTACGCCGTATTTCAGTTGATCCAATCCACTACAGTATCTCCCTTATAACCTTTTTCCCAAACAAACCAGGCATAGGCGATAGCATTCCCGTTTGCCTGGGCTGCTGTAAAATCTCCACCTTTGGCTACAACGGCACGGGAAGAAAAGACGTGGATTTTCAATGGGGGATTGGTCTGAAAGAACGGTTTACGTCTTTTTCCCTCCAAGAATGTCAGCTTCAGGAACATGGCTATCTTTGTTCCTTCTCCCGATATATCCAGGGCTTTCTCTATAAATTCCAGGACTATCTTATAAGGAGGGTTGGTAATGACAGCTCCATAAGGGTTTCCGGTGGCTTTCAGGAAATCAACGCCACCGGTACCATAACCACGATTTATCAAGTCAGTGGAATGAACCTTTTTGCCAAGTTCTATCATCCTTTTAGACAGGTGTCCCATTCCACAAGCTGGTTCCCATATCGTATCAGGAAACTTCTCCACCTCGAATAATCTGTCTATGGCTTCAGGGAATGTAGCATAAAAATCATGTTCCTCCCTTGTTGTATCGGAGTGGTTGGATGCTCCGATTGTGGTATATATTGTACTTTTCATTGTTAACCCATTGTGTTTGTCGTTATTGCCTTACGCTGCCATAATCTTACCTCCCCATTGGTCAGCCATCGCATCCGCTATCCCGGGGAAGGTCTTGCTCCTCAGTCTTCTCCTCTCTTCTGCCGACACGCCCGAGAAGAATATGTCGGAGGTCCATTTCTGCATCCGGTTGCCGTTCCTGAATGTCAGCACCTCACCTTTCCCAACCACATTTGTCGGTACCAGGAGAGGCAAGCTTTTCAACCATAGACAGGTCTTCTTGCTAGCTTCATGACCAAACATCCAAGGTTCTATTATCTGGTCGGGCTTTCTCCATCGGCTACTCATGATACCTACCGGATTCTCGATGGCCAGTTTACTCACTCCAACCCTTGAAACATCCATAAAAAACTGGACTGCCTCTTCTCGGTCTTTGGCTCTGTCGGGGAACTTCGGATGTGGTCTTCTCTGTTCTATCGGAAGGCTTTTATCGTCGGGGTGATAATACCATCTTGCACCCGAGACAGCAAGAAAAGTACAGGGAGGATGGGCTATGACCAGATCCCAGTTACCATCAAGAAAGTGTTTGGTTCCATTCTCCAAAGTTCCACCACGATTGGCGATTACATCAAACATATTCCCCTTGAAATGATACTCGGGATGACCACCGCTGCAATCCTGAAGGTCACAACTGAAAGCGCTATGACCCAGTTTTCTGAAAGCCAGACATACGGCCTGACTCTCTTCACATGCTACCAAGACATTCATAAGGATTAAAAGATTATCTGCATTAAAATCCGGTCCGAATAAGTTCTCAGGCCGATATGCTCCACCTTCTGTCCCATCTCCATAAACAACAGAGACTTGTAGAACCTGATGAAGGCAGTTATATCCGTGTAGAAGTTTTTCCCTGCAAAATTCAATGGATAAATCATTGGATACCCTCCGACTGTCTGAAGCTGGAAAGCTCCGATTCCCACTCCCGTAATGAGTGACATGTCAGCATCATAGACTATTAATTTATTAGGGTCGCAACGAAATTCCCTGACAAAGAACATCCTGATCTCTTTCTCGCTTATTTCCTTGACTCTGAATTGTGCCATTCCGGAAGTGTATTCGTCCAATGATTCCTGTACCTGTGATTCGATTTCCTCAATACTCATATCGGTGTTCAGAATCTCACCGTTTGCAATAAAATAGTTTTTCATAATGATTTAGATTTAGTTTTTTGTGATGTGATTGTTAATGTGATATCCCACTCTTTCATCAAATAGGATTGTAAACCTCTGTATGAATCAATACGTCTCCTTTTTACCCTCGGCATGATTGATAAAGCCTCCTGCAAGGTCAGATTGATGCAGAGACCGGTTTTAAAAGCGTCTCCATATTTCTGTCGGAGCGCTTCTATGTCTCTTTGGTATTTTTCAGGAACAGGTTCGGATGATACCGCTTTTTCGGTGACATCAGGTGCGGTAAAAGTATCCTGACGATTGGGCATAGGCTCCCGCTCAAGTCCCAATAGCTGATTTATGAACTCTTTAAACATAGGGTTTATGCTATTTTATTATTCAGTTATTAGGTTCTGGCAGGCTGTGAATGGTGTTTTAGCGATTTGGAAGAGAAAAAAAAATAAGAAGAGCGCCGTCCATTTCCCCGGTAATTCCCTTTGCCTTTTCCCGGCTATGGCAATTTATATTCAGGTATTTTTTCGGCGCCCTTCATTGTGAGTATTTGTTTCTTCGGTAATAAGGCTTTGGGAGGATGCTGGACGTTGGGCAATTATACCTTATATATATAATAGCGCTCCAAACATGAAAAACGCGCGTCATTTCCTGCCATGCCCTAATTAGTGTATAGGTTATTTTTCAGTTTTCAGTCATGGAGGGATGGCGGGGCAGTGGCCGGTTCTGTCATCCTTTCTTCATTGGTATCAGAATGGCGGGCTGAAAGCTGGAGATTCTTATACGTGTGAATGTTAAATCAATGTACAACTAAAAACTCTAATAAAATGATGACTGAAAAATTAGAACCAGATGAAAAAATTATCGCTTCCCTTAACGCCAGCCTTGAGAAATGCTGGAATGATGCGGAAAGTCCGTTGCCGTACATACCTCTTGTCGTGCCACCCATAGAAGTGCCGGAATTCAACCTTTTCGGCAGCGGGAAGGAATGGCATGCGGAGAGGGAGGATGGATACACGGCACCTGCAACACCCAAGGATACACAGCCGGCAGAGGAGGCGGATGAACTTGACTTTATAATGGGAAAATCCCTGAACAGTATGATGATGGAAGAAAAACGTAAACCCGTGCCGGAGATATTATGGGGAGGTGACGGGAATGGCAACGCCCTATGGTTCGAGAACGAGTTCGCCATCCTTTTCGGGCGGACAAATACGGGCAAGAGCCTTTATGCGGTCCAGATAGCGGAGCATATAAGCGGGCGACTGGGGAGAACCGTATTGTATCTCGACCTTGAACTCTCCATGAAGCAGTTCCAGGAGAGATATACCTCAAGGGACGGTGAACTGCATATTTGGCCCGATAATCTCCACCGCCCGGATTTAAGCATGGTCGGAGAGCCTCTATGATTCGGGCAGGTTCCTGCCGTTGATAAGGAGGATGATGGCAAAGGTGAACGCGAGGGTGTTGATTCTTGACAACCTCACCTTTCTTGTCAACAACGGGGGGATGAAGGCCGAGGATGTGAAACCGATCTGCCAGGAGTTCTGTAACTGGGCGAAGGAGGGCTACTCTATCCTTGTAGTCAACCATACCCCGAAGATCCAGCCGTTCACACCCCTTGACATCAACCACTGCCTGGGCTCAAGCATGCTCACCAACTTCGTTCAGTCGGTCTTCGCCATAGGTACTGACAGCAGCAATCCCTCGACGGGCAGATACGTGAAGCAGCTCAAGAGCAGGAACGGCAGGATAGTATGGGAGGGGAACCATGTGATACCTTATGTGATTGACAAGACGCTCGACCCCACCATGCTCCGTTTCATACAGCCCGCACAGCTTCACCAGACCGGAATGGACACCCAAATTCCTATCCAGACAGCCAGGGAGTGTGACCTTTTGAAGGATGCAGACAATATGCAGCTCGAACAGATCAGGAAATTGCACGGGCAGGGTATGTCGAACAGAAAGATAGCCGGGGAACTGAACCTCTCACCCACCACTGTAGGGAAAAGGCTGAAGGAGATGGATATTGAGGATGGGGAGTAGTGGAAGTGAAGGGATTGGCTTTTGAGGGCCAACCCTTCACCCATGAAATCCCTGAAAGAACTCTGCCTTTACTCTTCTCTGTCGGGGCATTGTACTATAAGCCTGAGGCTGGTTGAATGATTTTTGTCTTACCCTAGGCCTGATTGAATACGGGTGTCCATCACTGATTACCACTGTCCAATATAAAAATAAATGGACACTAATGATTTAGCCGGTCATCCATAATATCCATCAATGTCCACTACTGTCCACGGTGTCCATTACCGTCCACTATAAAAATAAATGGACACCACTATCCATTTTTTCTTCTTTTGGGTTATTCCTTTATCCAATTCATATGGTATCCTATGTATAATGACTAATAATGGAATATTACAAGGAAATAACCCAAAGAAAGAGAGAGAGAAATGAGTTTTTTCTTTCTTTTGGGTCATTCTTTTGTCAGATTCATATGGTATCCAATATTATAATACCTGACAGAACAGAATATAAGGATGAATGACCCAAGAAAAAAAAGATACAAATGTCCATCTTTTATATTGTGGACAGTGGTGATCAGTGATGGACACCGTGGACAGTTGTTGGACACTTTAAATATCTAACATATAAACCGATAATCTGACATAGTGGGGTGTTCGCTCTCCAAACAGCGAACGCCTCCACACATCAACAACTTAAAAACGAGCAGCAATGAACGATATAGATTTTTATACAAGCAAGAGCAATACACTTCCGGCAAAAAGGATGAGTGTGGATTATGCCCTCCGTCTGATTAAGGAAGGGAAATACAGGGAATATGCGGACAAGGTCAGGAACGCCAGGACCGGGGAGGAAATGGACCGGGCTAAATTCGACGCTCCCGGATTTTCATTCTCAGGCATATTCGAGAGACGCGGGAAAGACAGGCTGATAAGGCATAGCGGTATCATGGCCATCGACATAGACCATCTGGACGGGGACGTGTTTTCAGAGAAGGAACGGCTGATGAAGAACCCTTATGTATATTCGGTCTTCCTCTCAATATCCGGAAAAGGCCTCAAGGTGCTGGTCAAGGTTCCGGAAAGTCTTGACGCGGAAAGCCATAAACTATACTACAGGGCCATAGCGGAGGATTTTGGTGTGGAAGAGGATAGAAGAGCTCAGGATGTGGCAAGATATACGAACGTCACCTATGATCCTGACCTCCATCTCAACTCCGGAGCACTTGTATGGAATAAACCGGTTGAGGTGGTAGCAGTGGAAGAAGAAGCGTCAACAGCCAACTACACAACCCCGATAACCGATATGGACGAGAGGCTCAGGATCATACTCTCATGGACGGAAGGGGGATTCAGGAGAGGCAACCGTAACGGGTATGTCTATGATACGGCCTGCAATCTCTGTGAATACGGTATCGGGAGAGACGAGGCACTTGACATCCTTCTCCCTTACGCCTCCTCCGACTTTACGCCCGGTGAGATCAGGTATACGGTCGGCAATGCATACAGGAATAAAAGGTTCGGGAGTAAGACGCTGAGAAGGGAAGGGACGGATGAAAGACTGAAGGCGTTGTTCTCCAAGGTAAAAAATATCCCTTCGTCTTATCATCTCCCGGACCCGACAATGGAATACCGCCCGGACATGAGGATGGTGTTAGTGGATGATGATGGCGTGGCTGAAGGGATGACAAAGCTTTTTCCCGGTTTCCAATGGTTCTCGACGGGCGGAAAGGCATTGTCGGAGGAATTGATGACAGGTATTCCAAGGCATCTACGCACCCTTATTTGTCCACGCCTTAACAGTCAATGGTCTTATCAGTGGAAGGCAGAGATAGAGACACTGCAATGGAAAGGTTATGGTCTGTATGTCTGGGAATGGTGGAAGGAATTCGAACCTGGGATAGATGATTATACGAAAGGCTGCTCCGCGTATGATGTGATATGCGGAAGATAGACAGGATAATGGAAGAGATGAGTTTATAGCTTGCCTCTTCATTTTTCCTATTCTGCACTTTCTATTAATCGAAATAATGGAAAGTAAATCTGTAGGATAACATCTCCTCTTTTTAGGCCACCATGTATTATATATCTTATGATTCATATATCACAGCTTTATATTTACCGTGGCCGAAGGACATTCCCACTTATCGTTTCTTTTACATGAAGTCTATCATCGGTCCAGTTTTATTGGCGACAAACCACTTGTGTCATTTTTGAATAATACTGAATACATATCAAAATAAATCTACCTCATCTTCATAAAGCTCAATAGAACTATCGCTGCCGTTTCATAATTAACTTTTGCATATCGAAAGAGCAAGGGGAAACTTTTCTGCTCTATAGATAGGAAAATCATAGATGAAGTTTGTTCATGCAAACTTATACCAGCGACTTGAATAATTCAAAAATATCATGTACATTTGCTAGATAATATCTAACTTTATGAATATCGGACAAAAAACATTCCAAACAGAACAAGAACTTTGGCATGCATTTTTATCTTCCGATAAGAATGCTTTTGCGTACCTGTTTGAAAAGTATGCCGATGCCATGTATGCTTATGGTCGGAAAATGACCCCTGATGCAGAATTGGTCAAAGATGCTATTCAGGATGTGTTTGTCAAGCTCTATAATAACAGACAAAATCTGAGAGAAACTGTATCTGTAAAAGGATATCTTTTTATCGCTCTAAAACGGACATTATTGAATTTATCTCAGGCTCATTCCATTCTGTGTTTAGAAGAAATGGATGAGGTTCGTTTTGAGATTGAACTGATTTCTCGGAATGCATTTGAAGAAGAGGCCTCTTGCTATGATGAAGAGATGGAACAGCAACTGGCCAAAGCTCTGGAAACGCTCTCTGCCCGCCAACGGGAAGCCATTTATTTATATTATATACAAGAAATCCCGTTGAATGAACTCCCTGCCCTATTGGGTATGAATTATCAATCAACGAGAAATCTCATTCATCGTGCCATGACTAAATTGCGTCAGTGCATGCAGCTTACCTCTTCCGCAAGTATGTCTTTCCTTTTGTTCCAATACCTTTCAGAGTAAGTGTTTTCCAATGTGTGGGAAGTACCCCAGTTTTCTCTTGTACAATGCCATTGTCCGTTATGTCCAGTCCTCCGAACCCCATCATCACAGCCTGTAACACACCACCTGCTCCCGTTATGAAATAAGGATTGGTTCCTCCTTTCGTTTCGGCAATCACCCTGAAGGGTGGATTTAAATTAGGAAGATAGGCGTCTTTGAAAAAATGAGTCGCCTTCTCGGCATTGCCCAAGCGCGAGTATAGCAAAGAGAAGATAGCCTGCGTCATGGCTGGGGTGTTTTTTTCCGGTACTCTTGTCTCATAATAGGCTAAATCTTTCTCTATCCGCGTGGAATTTGTAATCAATTTCAACGGATAAGCCAAAAGAGTTACATCTGCCTGCTTGATATTTTCACCGTCATACTGGGCATGCTCACGCGTCACTCCATCGGGAAACGAGAGAATAACCAGTCCTTCGCTCACTTTGTTCCATTCCGGTACTATCGGTTCTCCCAATAGTTTGGCTGCTTTGGAAGCGGCTTTGAGATTCAATTTTGCCACACCGTTCGTATAGGCATTGTCATCCACATTCTCTGCCCATTCATCGGCAGCTACCACATTCCGTATATGATATGTGCCGTCATTCCCTTTCTCGACCCTGCTCAACCAAAATTCAGCTGTTGCTTTCAGGATTGGAAATCCTTTTTTTTTCAGCCAGTCTTTGTCTTGAGTGACTCGATAATAATTCCATGCAGCCAATGCTACGCACCCTGTGATGTGATGCTCAAAAGTTCCGGCAAGTGCCCATACTGGAGTTTCCTCAAAACCACTGTCAGCGCTTTCCCAAGGGAACATGGCTCCACGAAAGCCGTGCTCAAAGGCATTTTTCCGGGCTGCTTGCAGGCGATTAAACCGATATTCAATCATGGATTTTGCCAACTGGGGTTTCAGCATCAGCAGGGTGGGGAATATCCATGTGTCGGCATCCCAAAAGATGTGTCCGTTATATCCCAATCCGGAAAGTCCCATCGGTGATATGGAAAGTGCTGAACCTTCACGGACAAATGAATAAAGGTGATAAATCATGCTGTGGATGTCCTGCTGCGCTTGAGCGTCTCCTTCCACCAAAATATCACTTTCCCACAATTCGTCCCATTGAGACAAATGGCGTGCCAGCAGGCGGTCGCAACCTTCGAGATGTGCAAATACAGTAAGCCGTTCCACTTCATTTGTCGGGTCGGGATGATGAGCTGAAGTTAGTGTAGATCCGACAATGCAGAAACGATATTTTTCCCCTTTCTGTAATTTTTTAGAGAAACGCATTTGGTGACTGTTGCTGTTCGGTGTGTTATGAATGACACGAGGTTCTTCACCCACCTTTTCAGGGAAAAGAAAAGCGGAAGAAGCACAGACTGTTAAATGTCCTGTGGGGCTCTTTGCCTGAGTGGTCAACAGTTTAACGGACGCATGTCGGCGGTTGATTTCATTGTAATACATTTGTCCATCCCGAAAAGCGTCTGGAATTTCTTGTATGTTGACGGCAGAGAGAGTCAAATCACTCTTTGGATTTACATCCACTACCAATAAGGCACAATAAGGCAATTGCCTCAATGCCAAGTAAGAGTAGGTGACATCTGCTTTCTCTCCAAAAGAGAAATGTGAGGTGTGCATGGCATTTTTCATGTCCAGTGTTTGCGTAAAACCGGATATGTTGCTGCAGTTGACGGTCTTTCCGTCTATGGAAACCGAAGTATTCAGCATATTGAATCCGTTAAGGAAATTACTGACGCGTCCACGTCCATATTTATCGTAACTTCCCGCCAATACCACATTATCCGTGCGGAATGGATATGCCGATGAGACAATCCCCAACATTCCATTGCCTACAGTCACTCCATAATAATGATCCGGTCGAATATCGGTAGCAATAATTTTCCACGGATCCTGTCCCCACAAAGAGGAGGACAAGCACAAAATAACAAGTAAAATATTTGTTCTCATCATATTAGTCTATTTGATAAATTCCTATTGAAAGTTCAGGCACATCTAAATGTAGATGCCCTTTATATGCCCTTAATCCCTGTGGTTTTCCTTCCGTAAGTATAGGAGTAACTGTTTTAAAGCTACCGGTATACTTACGGACAGTCCTAACTTCCCGTCCTGAGGGATTGATGCATACCAAAATGCGTTGGTCACCATTCCTGCGCTCATACACCATCGGATAAGCATTTTCCCCTTCTTGGAAAAATTCAATGTCACCACGACAAGCCAGTGCCGGATATTCCTGTCTCAGCTTCAACAGACGGCGTACAAAGTGAAGCTGGGAAGTAGAGTCGCATTCTTGGGCTGCCACGTTCGGACGATTGGTAAAAGAATCCAAAGGCAGATAGAATTTGTCGGGAGAAGCTGTAGAGAATCCCGCTCCAGGTGTAGCGTCCCATTGCATGGGAGTGCGGGAGCCTGCCCGGTTTCCACTGGACAGCATACTGCCTTCCTTATTGGGAAGATTTTCTATGAAACGCATGCCTATTTCATCGCCGTAATAGATACAAGGTACTCCGGGCTGGGTCAGGAAGAATGTAATGGCTGTACGCACTTGTTCTTCTGTATCACGACGCCCGCAACGAATACGCTGGAAATCATGGTTGCCGGTCGGAATACATACATGCCCACAATTGTCTGCCACCTTTAAGCATTTGTACAGATTGTGAATGTATAATTCCGGATTTCCCACTCCGCGGACATCAAAATAGCAGGTGTCTCTGCGATAGGTGCCTGCTTCATTGAACATCAGTTCTCTATATCCAGTTCTGCCGAAATGGATGATAAAGTCCATCATAAATCCCACTTTTAATGCTTTTTGAGGATTGCTCCATTCGGCCAACAGTATGCCTTCGGGATATAACTCTTGGAAATGAGTGCGGATACTATGCCATAAAGCGGTAGTTCCGGACAAATCCGGATCGTTTTTCACCAACGAGCCTGCCATGTCCACACGGAAACCGTCACATCCCATCTGCATCCAGTAGTCCATGATGTGGATCAGTTCCAAACGAGTGGCAGTAGGTCCGGGGGCACTCACCGGTTGCTCCCATGGATTATTAGGATCAGGGTTGCCATATCCATAGTTCAGGGCAGGCTGGCACTCAAAGTAATTCTTGCGATAACTTCCGTTGCGTTTAAAGTCTCCCTTAACGAATCTGTCAGGACATACCGTGGAGTCATTTGTCCAAATATAGCGGTCGGTATAGGCGTTCCGTTCTCGTTTTTGAGAATATTTGAACCAGGGAGACTGGTCGGACGAATGCCCCGCAACCAAGTCGAGCACCACTCTCATACCGCGTTGGTGTGCTTCATCAAAGAGCCTGCGCAAGTCATCGTTCGTGCCGTAACGGGGAGCCACACGATAAAAATCAATCACATCATAGCCGGCATCCATAAATGCCGAATGGAAACATGGATTCAACCAAATGGTATTGCATCCCAATGAGTGTATATAGTCCAAACGGCTGATGATGCCTTGTATGTCTCCGATACCATCTCCGTTCGTGTCCTGAAAACTTTGAGGATAGATTTGATAGAATATCGCTTCTTCAATCCAACGGGGCAATGGGAACTCCTTTTGCCCGGCATGCGATGAGCAGGCAAACAATAGGCTGAGTAAACAGCCAATATATAATCTTTTCATAAAAACTTTGGAATTTTGACACAAAGGCTCTGCCTTTACTACGACAGAGCCTTAGGAGGGGGCTATAGCCTTGTGGACAATTATTCGTACTTATCACTATTCTGCGTCAGTTCGGGATTGGCTTCCATGGCGCTCAGCGGGATAGGCAACAAAATCTTATAGGTCTCAGAAGCCGGTTTCTCATAGCGTGCCTGACAATATTTATTAAATCGTATCATATCGTTGCGGCGTGAAGGACCATCCCAATAGAACTCATAACCACGCTCATTGTAAATTTTCTCTAATGTCAGTTCATCTAAAGTATAAGGTCGGACACTGCGTTTCCTGCGAACCGCATTGATGTCAGACAAGGCGCCTTTGGCATCGTTACTGCGCATTTTGGCCTCGGCACGCATCAAGTAAACGTCGGCAAGACGATAATACTGGAAATCGTTCTCACTTTTGTTGCCATAAGTCGAATTCGGATCCGGTGCATACTTTACGACACGTGCTCCCTGCGCTTCTGATGAGTTCTGTACACTGAACTCCGGTGTATATACCAAATCCGCACCGGTACGGTCTTTCAGTTTCTCCCCGTTCAAACCATATTGCTGCCCTATCAAAATTCCCAAATTGAATCCTATCTGGTTTTTCAGACGACTGTCTTGATATCGGGAGTCCGTTGTGTCCCAAGTATTCAGGAAATCGGGAGTCGTACAACATCCGTTCCACATTCCTTTGAAAGTCCCGAATGTCTGATTGTAATGCAAAGTGATATTCAGCCAGTCAATACCTTTCAAACCTGCGGTCATATTATAGATAATAGGTAAGATTGTTTCCGTCTGGTCGCAATAGCTTTCATTGAAAGCCATGTAAAGTTTCCAAAAGTCATCGGCCAACTTATATTTGCCGGAACCGATGATTTCGTCACACAGTGCAATTGTCTCTGTCCATTTACCGATTCCGTCAGTAAAGTCAGGAGCTGTTCCTGTATATACCTGATTGTTCAGATAAAGTTTTGCCAACAGCATTTGAGCAGCCGCGCGAGTGATACGCCCATATGGAACCTCACCCTTTTCCTTCAATAGAGGAATGATTTCCAACAATTCATTCTCAATGCGCTCAATGGCTTGTGGACGTTCCAGAATGACCGGTTTCTTGGAATAGTCAATTTCTGCATATTCACGCATGGGGAATTTGCCAAAACAATCCATCAGATGATACATGCAAAGCGCACGGATGAAACGAGCCTCGTTCATATATCCCTTTACTTCTTCCGTCTGCTGCAGTTTGCTCAGGTATTGCAAGGCAGTGTTGCATTTGGTGATACCTATCATAAAACTGTTCCAGGCATTTTTAATATAGGTATTTTTACTGTCATATTCGTGTGTGAACAAAGTGCGGTAGTTGGCATTGTTCCAGTCCGTCCCACGGGTGGGAAACAGCATTTCATCGGTTACGCTTTCCAATACCAGCCATACGCCGCTGCGACTCTGTAAGTCGCGTAGGTAAGCATAGGCCGGAGCAACCAGCATGGGCGCATTCTTGGAGTCGGAGATAATATCCGAACTGTCTTTCTCATTCAAAATTTCTTCTTTGAGGTCCGTGCATCCTGCCATCATGAAGCCGATGAGCAGTATACAAGTTATAACTGATATTCTTTTCATTGTAGTAATCAATTAAAAATTAAAAATCAATGGCTACACCAAAACTGAAGCTGCGTGCCATAGGATAACTGGTCCAACCGATGCCGAGTGAAGGCACTCCGTCTGTGCTGCGTCCGGCATTTACTTCCGGATCATAACCGCTATATCCGGTCAGGACAAACAAGTTGTTCCCGGTCAGTGTCAAACGGACATTGCTGACCCATTTATTTGACTTTAAGGGAACATTATATCCTAATGTTGCACTGCTCAGACGAAGATATGATCCGTCTTCGATATAACGGCTGGAATAGTCAAGTACATTGTCAAATGCCTCAGGCGATTTGGTGGCATTCACCGTTGTGTTGAAACCTTTGGAAAACAAGCTGAGATTATCCATCACATTAGCCAGATTGTTGTAGATGTCATTGCCCACCACTCCATTAAAGAACAAGCTCAGGTCAAGATTCCTATACGAAAGACTTGTATTGAAATTAATGGAAAAATCCGGTTGGGCATTGCCAATGCACTTTTCTATTTTTTTGCCATTCTCATCCACTTCATACTTGCTCTTTCCATTTTCATCGAAACCAAGAAAGTTATATCCCCAAAACGTGCCGATAGGATAACCACTCTTAATGACCTGCGAAGTAAAACCATCAATACCAGGTCCACTGGGCTTACCGGTAGGCAGATAAGACATGGGCAAATCCTTTACTTCATTTTCTATCTTTGAGAAATTGGCGCCTATGCTCCAATGCCAGTCTTTATTGTCAATCAGGATTCCGTTCAGCCCAATTTCCCATCCCGTATTAAGAATCTTCATATCGGGCACATTGCTCCATACTTTGGTGGTAGGTGCCGGAGAAATAGAGTATACTTCCAGTAAGACATCACGTGTTCTCTTTGAGAAGTAATCAACCGTACCGTTCAACCGATTGTTGAAAATGGAGAAATCAATGCCAAGATTCAATTGTTCTGAACGTTCCCACTTTAAATCGGGATTAGGAGTACGCTTTAAGGTCACTCCAGGCACCACCAACGTCCCTCCATCCAAAATGGCACCTTCGCTGTTGCCTGTTCCCAACAAGATTCTTGAAATTTTATTCGGTATTTCCTGGTTGCCGGTAACACCCCAACTGAAGCGTAATTTTAAGTTGTCAAAGAAATTCAGTCTCTTAATGAACTTCTCTTCACTCATGCGCCACGCCAATGCAGCTGACGGGAAGAAACCGTATTTATTGTTGTCGCCGAACTTGGTGGAACCGTCGGTACGAAAGTTCACAGTAAGCAGATACTTGTCCATCAGGTTGTAGTTGATACGCCCGAAGAATGACTGGAGCTCATTGACTGTAATATTGGAGTTACCTTCTATCTGCTTGTTCTTGCCAAAGGCTAAATCATAAATATAGTCTATACCATCTATCTCGAAACCATTCTCAGAGAAGCCATAACGATAGTTACGGAACTTTTGGTAAGAATGTCCGGCCAACAGGTTGAAACGGTGTTTGGTTCCGATATTAAAATTATAAGTCAGATAGTTCTCTATCAGGAAACTTTTTCCCTCTACATTATTAATATCCACCGTACCTTTATCGGTCAGATAAATTAGGCCGGCATCCTGGGTTACTTTACGTGATGCCTTCATTTCATCGAAAGCTACGTTCATCTTGTATTTCAAGTCTTTCCAGAGGTCCAATGTCCCGGTAATGTTGGCAAGCATGCGATCCGTTTCCGTTTTGTCATCCGTAAGGTTGATCATGGCTACCGGATTACGCACATCCTTGCTCTTTTGGTAAAAACTTCCGTCTTCATTGTAGACAGGATAGGTGGGGTTTACTTTTAAAGCCGACAGCAGTACATCTCCTTCAAAACCACCGGACTCCCCTAACGGCACACGCTGGTCATTGGTACGGGTAGCCGTAATGCTGGCTTCGATGTTAAGGCGATTGTTCAGTGTTTTTTGGTTTACATAGAAACGTCCTGTATATTTTTTCATGCCAGTGCGGTTTACAATACCTTTCTGTTCCTGGAATCCAAGTGATGCGCGGTAGCTTCCGTTCTTCATGCCTCCACCAATGGAAAGATTGTGATTGTGTGAGAAAGCGGTGCGGAAAATCTCATTTTGCCAATTGGTATTGGCGCCTTTATCTTCAATCTCAATCCCTTTTTCCGATGCAAACAAGCGATACTGTGATGCATTCAACATGGGATACTGCTTGGGTAGAAACGAAACACTACCGTATGCCGAGTAAGCCACTTTTGCCTTTCCTTCGGTTCCCTTTTTTGTGGTAACCATGATAACACCATTGGCACCACGTGCTCCATAAATGGCAGTGGCAGAAGCGTCTTTTAAAACATCAATAGACTCTATGTCATCAGGATTCAAGAAATTCAGAGGATTTTTCGTGGCATTGCTGCCCACACCGGCAATACTTGCACCGGAAGGTTGCTGTTCTTCTGAAGTGTCAAGAGGCACACCGTCCACTACATACAGAGGGTCTTGTCCAGAACGGATAGAATTAGAACCGCGTACACGAATCGTTACACCGCCTCCGGGTTCACCGCCGTTATTGGTGATGTTCACACCAGAAACACGACCTTGTATCAACTGCGAAGGGGAGGTAACCAGCCCCTTGTTGAAATCTTTTGACTTGACAGCGGCCACAGAGCCGGTAAGGTCACTCTTCTTCATCGTACCATATCCCACTACCACCACTTCACTCAGCAGTTCCGAGTCACTTGTCATCAATATATTCATGTTCTGGGCTGCTTTCAGTTCCATACGTTTGTAACCGATATATGAAAAGACAAGTTCTTGACCGCTATTGGCTTTTACTGAGAAGTTACCGTCCATATCCGTAATGGCGCCAATGGTAGTCCCTTTCACTTGTACGCTCACTCCAATTAGCGGCTCTCCATGTTCATCCTTTACTATACCGGTAGCCATAATCTGTCGCTGCTCGTTCTGCTTTCCACCGTTTCTCGTAAAGATGAGAATTTGGCGTGCGGATATTTCGTATGCCAAAGGAGTTCCCTTTAATAAAGTGCCCATCACTTCATTGATGGAAGAGGAAGTGAGGTTCATGGTCACTCTCTTATCTAGGTTGACAGTCTCGCTATTGTATATAAAAACGAATTTACTTTGTTCTTCAATGAGCACCAACACCTCTTTGATGGACTTGTTACTTACTTTAATAGTGATTTCTCCAGCGTCGGTTATCATGACTCCTGCGTTTTCCGTAGCATGAAGCATTTGCGGGTATGTTCCGACAAAAAATAAAATATAGCTTATCAATATGAGTCTATTCCGCAAAAAATGTGTATAATTGCAGAGATAATGTTGTTTTATCTTCATTATAATAGATTTTGGTTATTAGTTTATTTAATTTTCAAAGTCTGGGCTGGCGAATGGTGCGAACATTTTCCGGCCCTTTTTCATGTTTTCCTGTCTTAAATTCTATGTCATAGGCATTCGTGTTTTTAGCGGTTATTATTCAATATTATTTTTCTCCGTGTCCCATCCAGCCTTATAGGGGCTATCCTGACGAGCCTGTCAAGCAACTCATCCAACGGCACACTGACATCCAGTTTGCCGTTGATACGTATTTGGGCCAGTTCGTTCCAATCATAATTGAAATTCGTCTGATAGATAGCCTCTATACTTTTGAGGACATCTCCGAGGGGTTCATCCTTTATCTCCAACAGATTCTCTCTCCAGCATGTATAAAGAGTGGGATCCACATCGCTGTCCAGGCTTGACTTTTGGGTAGTCGTGTTGAATACGTACCGTTGATTGGGAGACAACACAAGGCGACTACCTTGTAATGGTTCCACCTCAACTTTTCCAGAAACCAGCAACACGGACTGTTCCGAAGACTTGGGATAAGCCGATACCAGAAACTCGGTCCCCAAAACGGTCACATTCATATTCCGAGTTTCTGTAACAAACTGTTTATTTATATTCCGGGCTATCTTCATATGGGCTTCTCCTTCCAAATAAACTCTTCGTTTTTCTCCAGCCAGGCACAACGGAAAACTGAACTTGGACTGTTCACGAACTGTTATCCGTGATCCATCAGCAAGGACCACCTCAGCCTTTATCCCTGCCGGTACGGCAAGTTGCAGATAAGTTTCTTCCTGTTCTGTAGCCGATAGTCTAAAAGATGCGCCACTTACCGATTTAACCTCCACTTGATTGGTTGCCGCCAAGCAACGGACTTCTATTTGTCCATCCAATTCCACTTGTTGCTCTCCTAAATACAAAGAAATATGACGTAAAGTATCCACATTCACCAGTCTGGTCATTTTCCCGTAAGGATCGGACTGAAAGCAAGCCTGGGAAAACAACCAACTTCCCACGACAATGGCAAATACCGAAGCAGCCGCACACCATCTCCACATCCTCAAGGAACGGCGTGAGCGCAATATGGTCCGGCGTTCTATGGCTTTCCACATGCCTTGTCTTTCATTTTCGGACAAAGTCGGTTCACCTAAGGCAATATGCTTTCGCAACAAATCCGAAGAAGCAAAACTTTCGAATGTATCTTTTCCCATTTTTTAATAGAATTAGGATGTCTCTATAGACTATACAGACAAACTTTTTATTTGTACTCATCTATCTATACCTTTTCATGAAAAAATAAACATTGTCACTCATAATAGTGCGATTTGAAGAAGATTTTAAGGTGGATGTTCCCTTTTTCTCTTTGAACGGGATTATGGATGATACCATAAATGACCGGATAGCCTTTCATATCAACTGGCATTGTTAGAGGCCATAACATTTCCCTTTTTCTACAATGAAAGTGGAATTGGAGAAAATACTCATACCCATTCACAGAGAGAGCGTATACCGGAAACATTAGTAGAGACTGGAACCTGCCCAATACCGAATCGGCAAAAATCAGAAGGGCTTATGGCACCACTACTGACCCGCACAGCCAGAAGGACTGGTATTTCTCACAGCTCATAACGAGGATAGGCATCAGGAAGCATATCGAGGGTGAGGTATATACGGTCTGGCATACTGATGATTTTGATGAAAGGTTCATAGAGAGAATGGACGCCTACTTCAATGAGAACAGGGTCATAGGCAAGGCTTCCGTTTCTCATAATGACTGGGAAAAGAGGCTGGAGGGGATGAAGATCAGGAGCAACATTAAAGAGGAGATCAGACTGTTGGCCAGGTATGACAAGGATATGCAGAGGGCTATAACCATGGATAGTGAATATACGAAGGAGGTTACTTTCTGTTATCTGGAGATGATTGGTATAAAAAGAGGCAAAAGAGAAAGGGGAAGATATAAAGCCCTGATTGATGTTCTGAAGACTATGGGAATAAATCTGGTGATAGCATAGTATATTCCGGATTCCTTTTTTACAGTGAAGGAGCTAAGATAAGATTTATTGTGACACCCCCTATTTTTTGATGGACATTCTAATATATATAGAGAAGTAAAAAAAAGGGGGTAATATAGTAGATGAAAGGAGTATAGAATAGAGAGTGAGGAAAGAGACCTGCTTCGCGGTCTACCAAAGTGAGAGGAAAAGAATAAACAAAACAAAAAACATCCTTCTTCTCTCTCACTCTGGAAGGGTACGAAGTAGCCTCTCTCTTCAATCTTTCATCAACCGTTTCCATAGCTCCTTTACTGAAAAATAGTGGTTCTTCCTGAGAGACGAAGATACTGAGAGGACCGGCTTTCTTCCAAAGTAAAGCCTGGTCGGTCTCTTGGGGAGGTTCACGATACAATAAAGCAAATAACAATCTAAAATACAATAACGATATGATAAACAAAACAATCAGCTACTACTTTAATTCAAGTGATTCAAGAAGCAGGATCTATTATAACTTCGACCATATCCTTGAACTTATAGCATCCGACACTAAACTTTCCAAGCAGACAGACATGGTTAGAAAACAGACAACAGAGAAGGCTTACAAGGAAGAGAAACACAGACTCCCCATGATAGCACCTTCCGGAATATTCGACTATAGGAACGATGACCCGACCAGCCTGCGCCAGTATTCCAATCTTCTTGTGCTTGACTTTGACGATTTCGGGTCACATGGGGCTGCGAGGGAGTTCAAGGAAAGACTCATTCAATATGCCGACCCTCTCCATCTTTACGCGGTATGGTTCTCCCCAAGCAACCAAGGTGTGAAGGCGGCTATGGTTCACGACAACACCGACCCGGGGCATCATTACAACCTTTTCCGGCAGGTGAAGCAAAGGTTATATCCAGGGACTGATGAATTCGATAAGAGTTGTCATAATCTAAGCCGCACGTTCTTCCTAAGTTTCGATCCTGATGTCTATGTCAACCCGGAGAAAGACACGTTGATTCCCTACCACTTTGAATATGACCCATCCATTCCTGAACCTGCTGCGAAGAGTTATAATAAGGGTTGTTCAGGCGGTTGTTTCATTCATACGCCGGAAGAGATTGAGAGGAATACAGGTTTTCAGAGGTTATGGAAGGACAAGACACTGATTAACTACGTGGACAGGAAATGGAGAAAAGAGTATCCGGACAGTTATGAAGATGGAAATAGGCACAGTTCCATACTCTCAAGAGCAAAATGGTTATGTCGGTACGGTGTCTTATACGATGCTGCACTTGGCTATCTCATCGGTACATTCGGCAGGCATGGTATCTCTGAGGATGACATTGAAGGGATGGCAATCAACGTAAGCGCCTAAGTAAGTACATCTTCTACAGTTCATTTTCCCTCCTTACTTTTG
>ENA-UOJC01000891-UOJC01000891.1-human-gut-metagenome-genome-assembly--contig:-C104-NODE-891-length-45790-cov-7.081054_pt1 | contig 45790 bp, 51 predicted proteins | sample MGYA00242339_ERZ723886 | MGnify/ENA metagenome assembly ERZ723886 | reverse complement strand
ACGCTCGTACACACGCACGTAAACCGCTGTGCCTGTGGCGTTGATGCTGTCTTTCAGCGCTTGCATTGCCTTTTTCCACTCGGCGTCGTCAATCTCAATGCGCAGCAAATCCAGGACAGCGGCGGTTTTGAGCTGACCATTGCGTCCTGGTGCAAAGGCGCGGCTGACCAGAGCAGAGATTTGCGGGTTAGCGCCTTCTGACCAGCGTTTGATACACGCCATGATCAGTGCTTTGGCCGCTTCCATTTCCTCGGTGAACTGCAACACATCGGCCACCGAGCGCTGCACCTTGAACTGCCCGTCGTAGGTGCTGACCGAGATATTGCCTTTTTTGCCCCCCAGGGTCACGTCGTAGCGTTCGCCCGCAATCTTGACCAGGTCGTCAATATCACCCAGCGCCTTCTTCTTGAATGCAGCCAGCAGCGCGTTGATGTTGCGGGCATCGGTCACCAGCGCACGGGCGACCTGATCGCGCAGCTTGTCTTGTTCACGCACATTGGCCTCGGGTACCAAGTGGCCCAGCGCATTCTTCATATAGCCCGCTGGAATGGGTTCAGGAATATTTTGATTCATGGTTTGTCGTGCCTTATTGGATGGTGGTGGGTAAATCGGTGGGGAACTGGTGGGGCTCGTGCTCTGTTTGAGCCTGTGCGTGTGGCGTCGCAATCAACGTCCCCGCATAGGTGGCCAGTGCATAGCCAATGTCACGCTGCGCCTCTGGCGGCAAGGTTTTGCTAGTGCCGCGGTGCACGGTTAATGCCGCGTGCATGACGACAGAGGCGCACAAAGTGCGGCCCTTGAGCACCTTGTGAAAAATCTCTTGTGCCAGTGCATGGCCCATCTGCTCCAGTTCTTGGACAGTGCGAGGGGTGCGGTTATCAATTTCCATGGCACACCTCAAAAGCCACGGCTTGGGCAAGCCATAAAGTCCATCGAACCCGCACGCGCTGGCGCCGCTGCCTGCCCCCAGCCCTTCCAGACCGGGGCAGACCACACGTTGTCACGGCGGGGCTTGACCGCATCTGCGGCGGGCATGGGCTCCACATCACGGGGGCGTCCGCTACCGCGCTTGGCCATCGAAGGCGGCGGCGGAATCTGCAACCCAATGCTGGGCAGCTTGGCGTAGGCCTCGGGGTGCACGCGGTACACCAACTGATTGCCCGCGCCGCCCACGCGCTGCAGCCACCAGCCTTGCTCCAGATTGCGCAAGCGTTTGCTCATATCTGTTTGCGACGAGCTGGGAAACTTCTGCACCAAGTCCTGCAGGCTGCGGGGGCCAACTTGGGCCAAATGCTCAATCACACGCGCACTGGCGTGGCTCATCTGCACCTTGCTCATAGGGAACCTCCAAGCAAAACAGGTTTCGCGGCAGTGCGCTCGCGCACGTTTTCTTCATAGGCCAGGCACATGTCGTAGCCTTCCTTCATGCCCGCCATGTGCGAGTTGTCCAGCTGGGCATCAGCGGGCAGCTGGGCCACCACCCACACCAAGGCAGCCAAGGTGGCAAGCAGACTCAGGCCCAGCCACATCACCAGCTCAGCGAGTGGGTGTCGACGTTTACGGCGGGCGTTCATAGCGACACCTCACGGCGTGGGACGGCGGCCAGCACGCCTTCTTCTTCGTACATCAGGAAGGCCATGTCGATGGCCGCACAGTCGCTGCTGAAAATGCCGCTCATCACGGCCAGCTGCTTGTTGCCCAAGGTGATCAAGACTTGATAGCGGCGCATATCAGTCCCCCTTGATGGCCGCTTCGACCAGCTCGGCCGTCACTTGGGGCGCGCCAATCTCGGCCGCCAGGTTCATGGCGCGGGTCACCAAGTTATTAATAGCCAGCGGGTAGCACAGGCTTTGCTCCATGGACTGCTTTTTCCCGCCAAACGTCTCGGTCACAGTGCGGCGCAGCACCGTGCGGATCATGTCAACCGCGCCAGCATTCATCACCTTGGCCACATCCACTTCCACGCGCTTGAACTTGTGTGCCAGGTACTCGCCCACATGGTTGTCCAGCGGGGGCAGCGTGATCAGCTCGCAGCGCTGCACCACCTCCCGCACCTCGGGGTTCTTCTCGCTGAGCTTGCGGCGTAGCTCGGTCTGGCCGATCAGGACGATGGACAACAGCCTGGCAAAACCGTCCTCAATCTCATAAAAGCGCTTGAGGCTCTTGAGCGTAGGCACAGCCAGGTCATGGGCCTCTTCAATGATCAGCACATGCTTGTGCCCCAGCTTGCTGCTTTCGCGCAGCATGGCGTGCATCTGGTCTGTGCGGGCCTCCAAGGTGCTGCGCAACTTGACGTGGGGGTCTAGCGTTTTGATCACACGGGCGGTGATGTCGCTGGCCAGCAGCGGCTTGCCCACGCGAGTGTGGTTGCTGGTGCCCACCACATAAGGCTCAATCACAATGATCTCGTCGTGGCCGTTGTTCACCCACGCTTGGGTGTCTTTGCGGATCACGCTTTTGCCGCCGCCAGACTCGCTGATCACCGCCAACATGCCGCCATGCAGTGCCGTTTGGCGCACCGATGCACGCACATAGCGAATATCAGAGGTCTCAAAAACGTCCGCCACATCGCGAATTTCATTCACAAACGGGTCACGTAGAATCCTGAACTGCTGGCGGGCTTCTGGGGTCAGGCGTTGTGCTCTCAATAACATCTCTTGCTCCTCTTGGTTTTCGGACTGGCCTTGTCGGCCGGGGGAACGAGGGGCCACCGCAGCGTTACAGCGCTGCTGTGGCTCACCTCCGTTTGTGTCGCCTGGCACCGGCTCAAACGCACAGGCGATTTGCTCCGGTGTGGCGTCGTTCTGTTGCAGGAACTCCGTGATCTTGGAAATCAGGTATTCCTTCGTATGCGACCTGCTTCGCGGCCAGTGGCCGTAGTTGCAAAGCAGGCTCACCGTGGCGGTCGAAATCCCCACAACGTACTTGCGCAAGTGCTTGGTCAAGCCGCTTTGGGTCAACCCTAGAGCGGGTAGCAATACCTTCAGGTGCAGCAATTGGTGCCTCCTCTTTAAACAGCACGCAGGCCACCGGCAGCCCGCATGGGCTGTACCTGGTCGGCTTGTGCCGGGTTCTTGAACTGCTCCATCAGCTGAGCCACCTGGTCTTCAGGCACGCCGTCTTTGAAGCGGGCATACATAAAGCTGTGCTCATCACTGGTCAGATTGCGACCCAACTCGCGGCGAATACGCAGCAAAACAGACACCACGGGCACCAGCAGCGGCGCTGCCTGGGCGTGTGCGGGCGTGGCAATCTCGGTGCCTTGGCGCTGCAGGTACGCGGGGTGCTCTACCTCCTGCAGGTAGCTGTGGGTTTTGAGGCCGCCGTCAAAAGGCACCACCTTCTTTTGGCGTGCCGTGTCAGCGTCCATGCCGCCATACGCCAGCTCGTCCATCTCCTTGCCCAGTTGCTGGGCAGGCGTGTCAGCATGGCTTTTGAACCCTTCGCCAAACACCGCCGCAGACATGGGGCTGCCGTAGGCATCAAAGTCGGTTTCCGGCTCCACGCGAAATACCAGTGGCTCACCGTCATACCGTGGCAATTCAATTTGAATGGCCAGCTCGCCGAACACCAGCGGCCGCACGCTCACCGTGTCGCCCACATTCACGCCCAGCATGCCGTCCAGGCAGTAGCTCATGGAGCGCTCGGCCTTCGGATGCTTGAAGCTGATGCACAAGTGGCTGTCCACCTTGCGCTGCACCTCTTTGCCGGCCATCAAAGCGCGGCACACATCCACATCCGGCAGCAGGCGCAGCTCGTCGCTCTTTATGCGCAACCACAAGTCATAGCGTGCAACCGGCGCTTGCAGGCCATCACGGCGCAAGCGCGTGTCCTGACCGGGGATCAGGTTGGCGTTGTAGGCTTCGGCCCATGCCGTGGCGGCGGCGTTCAGCTGCTCAATGCTGTCCACCGGCTCAAAGCGCAGGCGGCACTCAAACTGTGTTTCCACAATGTTGTTGCTACCTTCCACGCCACCCTTGGCACGGGCATTGCCCGCCTGGTGGGTCACGCTCTCGCACTCCAAGCTGCGCAGCAGGTTTTGAATGGCCGTGGCCGTATTGGCGCTGCCCTTGTCCCAAAACAGATACTTGGGCACGCCGTGAAACACCACGCCGTCTTGCTTGCCCCAGGCCTGCATCAAGAAATTGAACATATTGGCCTGGCTCTCGCCCGCCGCCTCGCAGTACCACACCCTGATGGCACCGCTGGCCATGTCCCACAGCACATAGCGCCACACCTTGAACTTCACCTTCGCAAAGTTCTCCAGCTTGTTCTTGTAGAACTCGCGGTCTTCCATCAGGTACTGCTTGCCTTTGAGGTAATACACCAGGCACAAGCTGGGGTCGACCTGGTGCACATGGTTGGGGTGCAGCGCACGCATTTGCTGTGCAGGTGCCGCTTGGCGCTGCGCCTGCACATTCAGGCCACGCACCCGCATCAGCTTGTTCAGGTGGGCATTGCTCACCGCCAGATGCAGCCCGTTGGCCTCCAGCACGCTGCGGGCCACGGGTGTGTGCATGGTCTGCTTGCCGTTGTCACGCACGCTCTCGCGCTGCACCGTGGCCAGCGTCAGCAGCGCCGCGCTGTCCACGCTGGTGCTTCCCTTGTCAGCCCGGCACTTGCGCCCGCTCTCCCAGCCCGCCACCTTCTTCAAATGGCGGTACACCGTCTGCTTGCTCATGCCCAAGAACGTGGCGGCTTCATCCACCAGCGTGCCGCTGGTGCCATGCGCAGCCGCGTTCAGCTTGCGGGCCAGCTCGCGGATGTAGTCACAAATTGCGGGGGTTAATGCCATGTCATCGGACTCCGTATGCATGGGCTTAGTCCGCCTGGGCGGCTGCGCCGCTTTGCAGCAAATGCGTGCGCGATGCGGCAACCTCATCGCCATAAGCCAGTTGCACGTCGTTTTGCAAATGCCCCACCGCAAGGGCCATGCTCTGCACACCGTCATGCAGTTTTTGGGCAACTGCCAGCACCTCGGGTGGCATAGGTGTCACGCGCTCGGGGTCATAGCCGGGCAACTGCACCGCTTCTTCCAGCCACCACTGCTCCAGCGCTTGAATGTGCTGTCCCAGCTGAATCAAGGCCTCGCTGGCGGCGTTGCTCGCCTTGTCCACATCGGCGGCAAAGGTTGCCAAGCGCTCACTCAGTGGCCGCGTCTTGGGGCCGGTTTTGAGGGCTTTTTCCAGCTCGTCTGCACGCCGCTGCTCTTTGTCGCGCTTTTCTGCCAGGAAGCGGTTGTCCTCCTTGGCCTGGCGTAATGCCGAGCGCAGCTCTTTGACAGACATCGTGGCAATTTCGTCCAGCTTCAATTTGCCTGTTTCGCCAGTGAGTGCCAGCTCATCAATCTGTTCATCATCCAGAACCAGCATTTCAAACAGCTTGGACTGTGAATCGACTGATTTCAAAAGCGTCGACGTCGACGCTTTTGAGAACTTCAACGCCGATTGCATGAATTTCTGTGCCACGCGGGTTTCAATGCCCAGTACCTCCAAGCGGGCCACAAAACTTCCGTGTACACAAACTGCTTTGAGAGTGGCCAAACCACGCCCCACCTCTAAGCAGGCTTCCACACTGCGGCGCATATTGGCGGCAATGTCGCGTTGGATTAGGTCAGGATCAATGCAGTCACCGGGCAACTGGTAGCCCACTTGCAACGCCACAGCACGTACACGGGCCTGCATCTGTTGTTCCTCTACGGCGAGTGCATCCTGTGTCGCTTCAATCGTGGCCACAGCCGTGGGGTTCAACACCACATCGGTGACGGGTTCTTGGGTTTTGGTGGCAGTACGTCCCATGGTTTTTCTCCTGTAAATCGGTCAATCAGTAGCTAGCGGTCATTGAGTGGCGCTGGTCTTCCAGGCGCTGCTGCGCCTGGTTAAAGCTGTCCAGCACCTTGAAAGTCAGGCGGGTAAAAGCGGCAGTGGGGTAAAAGCGCCCCGTCTCATCGCTCTTGCGGCACCAGCCGTAAGCAATCAGCGTCTGCGTGGCGCGGGTCACCGTGACGGCGCTCAACTTGCAGACAGCGGCCAAATCCTTGTTGCTGGCCCCTTGCTGGGCAAAGCCGCACAGGGCTTCGAGGACCTGCAGCACGGGTGCTGCGCTCTTGGTGACACCGGCGCTCATACAAGCACCCCCGCACCAATCTCTGCTTTCAGGGCACGCACGCCAACGCCCCAGATGTGGCGCACGGCATCCGCGCCATGCTCAGCGCTGACGCGATCCACGAGGCGAGACAGCTCGCCGTGCTCCATCACCGCAAAGTGAATGACCGTGTCGGCAGGCACGCCCTTGCGGCTGCAGCAGGGCGCAAAGTGCTGATAGCGCGTAAATGCGGCCACGCGCCCGGTGGGCTTGCCCTGTCTGTCGCGCTTTGCTTTCACGGCGCAGCCTGTCAGCGCAGCGCGCACAGCGTCCAGTGGGATGGCGTTAGTCGTCATGGCTGAAACCCTCCAGCTCTGGTTGGTGGTAGCGCTGGACATTGCCGTAGTGAAAGGCCACTTGCTCCAGGTGACCCTGCAACTGGGCCAGCAGCTCGGCGGTGTCCACCGTGCTGGCGTCGGCGTAAAAACGGTGCAGATGGGGGGCGTAAAGCAGTCGTGGAGCCTGTACCTAAGCCAGCTAGGCGCGCTTGTAGACGGTGATGTGCCTCCACAATTCGCCCCTGGGCAACCAGTGCCTGCACGGCAGAAACCGGCACTGTGAGCGCATGGCAGTACGCAAGCCAGGCACCGCTAAGCTGGTAGACCGCGTGCGAAGTCCTTACTCCGGTCTGGGGTTTGCCTGTAATATCTTGTAGCGACATGGCAAATGCTCTCAAGCGACCAAGCGTTCACGGTTGATCTCGCCTTGCTTGAGGCCCAGGCTCACGGCAATGTTGTGGCTATCACCACGGCTACATTTGCGGGCAGGGTTCTGGTCGTTGTCATTCAAGATGGCCAGCACCAAGCTGGGGCTGTACTTGTTTTTGACAGCCCAAGCAGAGATGGACTGCCCCTTATTGGCAAACTCTGCGCGGACTTGTTCGCGTGTTTTGAGCGTCATTGCTGCGTCCCGGTTTGTTGTCACTAGTTGGCGCTAGTGACGGTTTGTTGAACTTGTTGGAACGGATAATAGTTCAGAATTCTGAGCTATGCAACACAAATGAATCAGAAAACTGGATTAGGTGAACGCCTGAAGGAAGAGCGCGAGCGCTTGGGCTTCTCCCAACCGGCTTTTGCGGCCTTGGCCGAGGCATCCAAAAGCTCACAGGCATCGTGGGAAAAAGAAACGGCTTACCCGAATGCAAAGGCGCTGGAGGTCTGGGCTCGTGTGGGCGTGGATGTCGCCTATGTCGTGACAGGAACGCCATCGTCTGGCGTTGAAACGCTGACTCAGGACGAGCGAGAGCTGCTGAAGCTGTTTCGCGCTGCGCCGCTAGCCGTTAAAGCGGCCGCCATCGGAGCCCTGCAGGGTGGGTCAACTGGTGCCAAAGCCCAGGTGATGAAGAACACTGGCTCCGGCAATGTGCAGATCGGCAATATCGAAGGGGGCTACAACACCCCAGCACCAGCAAAAAAACGAGCCAAGTAGCGAACTTGAACCAAAACTAAAAGGGAGACGGGGTGAGTTTGAGGGAGATGATGCAGTGGCTGCTCAAGCTGCTGCCCACACAGAAGATGAAAGAAGTCGGCGATGGCAATGTCCAGGCCGGTCGGGTCGATGGCGGGCTGCACCACAGCCAGCACACAACCCACAATATTCACAACACCTTCTTTGTGATGGGTGCGCAGACCAGCGTCTCCTCGGTGGCAGACACCAGCCAGGCAGACTCCAAGCAGCAACCCACAACTGCTAAGACAAAAGCCGAAATCAAGGACTACCAAAGAGCCTTACTGCGGCTGCTAATGACCCACCATGCCTACGAAAGAACGGCGCTGAAATTTTGTCAGCGTGAGTTTGGAACGGATCGCATCAAACGCCTCAATGAACTGCAATGCCGCCGTGTCACCCGGTATGTGCAAGAGTGCATCCGTAGAGACAGCGTGAAATTGTTCGTTGAATCTTCTTAATTAATAACTGCAGAGATAGGTAGATGGAACTGTTTGGCTTTCTGGCATTTTTCGGACTGACCGCTCTAGCTACCACTGTGGCCAGCCGCCGCGCCAAGCGGCGGGGCATCGTCACTTTTATCGTCTGCTGCGTACTGGGCTTTGCGGCGGTACCTCTGACCGTTTCAGTTGGTGGTAGCGGCGTTGCCGCAGCGATGGCTGCTTTTGCTGTGCCATTGCTGGCATTGATGTGGGCTTGTGTCGCCCAGAGCAGCCAAGAAATTGCCGTGGAAAACGGTGCGCACGGTGACTACAAAAAGTGCCCGTTTGCGCGGAATCTGTGCGTAAAGAAGCCATCAAGTGCAAGCATTGTGGAAGTATGGCGTAATAAGTGCCCGAGAGCCAAAGTCCATCGATCACGCTGAGAGTCCGTCAATTCAGCATAGCTACAACATTACAACGGAGAAAAAATGTCTTTGCCTCAGCGTAAACGCACAGTTCACTTTTACGAGATACACCTGGGCTCAACTACCAAGGCTGCTGTAAAGAATCCTTCAAGAGCTCCTTTGAAAGACTTGCTGAAAAGTTTTACTTTGCTTGCATCAGGGAGCAAGCTTCCGAAAACCATTCGTAGATCGACACATATTCATACTGTTCTGGCAGATTGGAACTATGACGCAACTAACGGATGCTATGAACTACTAGTTAGCAAAGCGAATGCTGCGCTGTCCGATGTAGCGCTTCGAGACCTTGGCACTACGAAGGTGCGTAAAGCAGGAAAAACTAAGGCTGAAGGGATTGAGGTTTCTGCACACATACTGATTAGGCCGAATAAAGATGCCAAGAAAGCGGCAGTACTCTTGACAATGGGAGCAGGTGTTTCAGCCAAAGATATTGAAATACTCTTACGAATGCTCTCCCGACTAGCAGCAAAAGACCCGCGTAGCAAAAAACTCTTTTATTTTGATGACCCATCGGGCGCAAAAGCTCCTGATGGGATGCCTATTCAATATAAGGTTCAGTATGGATTTGCCGCCTTTGCACATCAAGGGCAGACCCTTGCTACAGCTCTGAAAGATGGCGAGTTCGAGGGTATGGACTTAATCGCACACGACCAAGAAAAGTTTGATGTGGGTGGGAATCTGGAAATCGTGGAACGCAGTATTGGCATCAAAGCCAAACTTCCTCAAGCGGTCACAGCGGCAACGCTACGTAATGCACTAGGATTACATAGCAATAAAGTAGGTGGCGTTACCTATGACAAGCTGCGATTACGTTACAAAACGGTTGCTGGCAAAAGTACGAGTGCTACTTTGGATCTCAATGACCTTGACGCAGCCTTCACTCTAAAAGAGCACATCGAATTTGATTCAGATGTTGAGGCTCAACAGGAAAAACTAGACTCTGTGATACTTAAAGGCATGAAGCCTTTGCTTCAGTTAGTCCCTGCATAAGCCCTAACGACCATGCTTGACCTTCTCAGGCCTTTCTCATTTCTGACAGTCAGACACCCGTCTAAGCTGCCGCTGTGGGTGAACTGGGCTTTGCCAGCTTTATTGACAAGTCTGGCAGTATGCGGTGTTTGGTTACTGAAGGCCCCTGTGAACATATACGGTGAGCAAGGCTTGCTTGAACGCGTATTGAGCTTTGTCCAAACATTGGCAGGCTTTTATATTGCTGCTTTAGCGGCGGTTTCATCTTTCAACAGTCCTCATTTGGATCGAGTGATGCCAGCCCCAGCACCCACTATGTTCATCAAGTACAACGGAGTGCTGCAAAGCGTGCCGGCGACAAGACGGCGTTTTCTTACTTCAATGTTTGCCTACCTCACAGCCTTGAGTATCGTGCTCAGCCTACTGGCAATCGCTGTTTTAGTTCTTGCTCCAGCTGTCAAGCAGTCATGGCAAGCGGCTGTGGTTTGTCTTCATTGGATTGGGCTTGCAGCATTTTTGTTTGCGCTTTTCCAAATGATTTCTGTGACTTTCTGGGGGCTTTTCTACCTGGGCGAAAGAATGTTGACGCCTGACTAGCTGAGTTCATTCCCCATAGTGACACCCGTCAGAAGACCATCCCGCGCCTGACGTCCAGAGTGTGAACTTTCCAACCCGAAAGTTCATACCCCAAGGACGATCATGGCCCCCGCACCTGCATCCCCCTCCAAGCTGCCCCGCCTGACCAGTTGGTGGCTCATCGCTTTGGCCCTGTCGGCCTTGGTGTTCCTGCTGGCACCGCAGCAAATCCCGGTCAGCCTCTACAAGATCAATCTCATTGCTTTGGCCGCCGTGGCCGGGTACTGGATTGACCGCAAAGTCTTCCCTTACGCACGCCCCAATATCAAGGCGCTGCGCTGCCTGTGGGATGTGGAAGACCTAGAGATCACCGCAGAAGACCAGGAGCGCGGCTACATCCTCGCAGGCGACGGGCAACGCATCCCGCTGGACGAGGTCATGACCGCCACCTGCGACCCCATTGACCCGGCACCGCTGCACTTCATGCTGGGCTGCATGCTGCGCCGGGCCGTCATCATCGCGGCCGCAATGATTGCGGTCAGCATGGGGGGATAAGCCATGCGCGCCCGTTCCATGCGTGCCTGGCTGCTGGCTGCTGCAGCGCTGGCAGGTGCGGTGCTCAGCACCTGCGCTCAGCCTGTGCAGGCCCAGGTGCCTGCCGCAGCCCAGCAATACCGCGCCCAGCTGGTGCGCACCGCACACAGCGTGTGGGGCTTGCATGCACCCGTGGCGGTCTTTGCCGCACAGGTGCACCAGGAGTCTGCCTGGAAGCCAGAGGCCATCAGCCGCGTAGGCGCTGGGGGCCTGGCCCAGTTCATGCCCGCCACCGCCAGCTGGTGGTGTGACCTGAACAAGATTGCCCCCGCAGCCTGCCAGCCACACAACCCGGCCTGGGCCTTGCGTGCCCTGGTGGGTTACAACAAATACCTCTACGACCGCACGCCCACCCGCTATAGCAGCTACGACCGCATGTGGGTGGCCTTGCGCGGCTACAACGGCGGGCTGGGCCATTGGCAGCGTGAGGCCGTGGCTTCCGGTGCCACCCAGCCCACACGCGAGCAGGTCGATGCGGCCTGCGGCAAAGCCCGCCGCGCAGCCGCCCACTGCCGCGAGAACCTGCATTACCCACACCGCATCCTGGTGGAGCTGCAGCCCCGCTACAGCCACTGGGGGCCAGGCTTATGAAGCCGGGCCTGCACTGGCTGCTGGGGGCCGCATCGTTGGCCGCCCTGGTCTGGGGCGTGCACAGCTACCAAGGCTATCTGATCGCCAAAGGCGATGCACAAGGCGCTGCCCGTGTGCAGCAAGCCTGGAACGCCGACACCTACCAACGCAATCTGGCCACCGGCCAGGCCAACGCCGTGCGCCAGCGTGCGGCCGAGAAAGTGGCCGATGAACAAGCACAACGCCAAGCAACTACTGAAAAGCGCTTTGCTCTTGCTGCCGCTACTGAGCGCAGCCTGCGCGCAGAAATCAAGCGGCTTAACAGCAGACCCAAGCCTTTTACCGTTGACGACACCGGCCTTGCCGCCTGCACTCGCGAAGCCACCACCGCCCGAGAGCTACTCGGCACGTGCAGCTACAGATACACAGTGCTGGCAGCAGACGCTGACCGCCTCCGAGACCAAGTCCTCGGCCTCCAGCAATGGCACAGCCGTGTCTGCACCGTGCCAGCCGCAGGAGCCGCCCAGTGACTGACGACATCGACCGCGCCCAAGACCTGGAGGCACGCCAGCGCGATACCGCCTTGCGCCGCCAGGCCACAAGGGCGGGCTTGCAGGGCAAAGCCATGACCGATTCAGCCACCGAATGCCAGGACTGTGAGCAGCCAATTCCACAAGCACGCCGCTGGGCAGTGCCAGGGTGCACGCGCTGCGTGAAGTGCCAAAGCGCCCAAGAGCGCATGAAAGGACGGTTCTTGTGAGCCTGCAGATTGATTTTTGGCAGCTGGTAGGCCTGCTGCTCTCGGGGCTTGGTGTGGTGGTGGGCCTGCTCAAGTTTGGGCTGATGCAAGCCCAAAAGCACCAGGACGCTGCACACCTGCAACTGCTCTCGCGCTTGGACAGCATGGAGCAGACCAACAAACAAGAGGCCGCGCAGTGGCAGCGCCTTGAGCGCGAAATGCTGCAGCTGCGGGCCGACCTGCCGCTGCAGTACGTGCGCCGTGAAGACTACATCCGGGGTCAAAGCGTCATTGAAGCCAAGCTGGACGCTGTGGCCGTCAAGCTCGAAAACGCCCAGCTGCGCGTTGCCAGCATCCAGAACAACAGAGGGTAAGCCATGCACATTGACCACGCCAAAGTCCGCCGCGAGAGCCTGCGCTGGCTCATCTTGCTCACACTGAACAATGCACGCCCTTGTGGCGCACAGGAGTCGCCCATCCTGTCCGTGGCCCAGTCCATCTACCCCGACGCCAGCCCTTTGGAGCTGCGCCGTGAGCTGGACTATCTGGGCGACCGTGACCTGGTCGAGCTGCGCAAAGACCCCAGCGGCCCCTGGCATGCCGAGCTGACCCGCTATGGCGTAGACATTGCCGAATACACCATCGACTGCGAGCCAGGCATTGCCCGGCCACAGAAGTACTGGGCGGGCTGAGCCATGGGCCGCAAAAGCTCCATCGACCGTATGAGCCCTGACGTCAAGGCCTACATTCAGGCCATGCTGGCCACAGGCAGTCAGACGTTGGATGAGTTGATTGCAGACCTGCAGGAGCGCTTTCCCACGGAGGCATCCAAGGGCGAGCTGCCCAGCCGCTCGGCCTTGCACCGCTACGGCGCCAAGCTGGATCGGCGCTTGAACGCCATCCGGGCCAGTACCGAGGCCGCACGCCTGATTCGCCAGCATGCTGGTGACGACGAAGACGCACGCTCTGAAGCCCTGGTGGCCATGGTGCAGACCGAGCTGTTTGACGCCATCTTGCTGCTGCAAGAAGCCGACGACCCCGAGGCCGACCCCGGCCAGCGCGTCACCTTGCTCAGCAAAGCGGCCAAGAACATTGCCACGCTCACGCGCTCCAGCGTCAACTTGAAGCAATTCCAGGCCAAGGTGGAGGCCGAGGCACGCAAGAAAGCGCTGGAAGATGCCGCCGCCACCGCCGAGACCACGGCCAAGGCCGCTGGCTTGTCGCCCACCGGCGTGGCCGCGTTGCGCGCCGCCATCATGGGGGCCATGTGATGGAACAAGGCACCTCCGAGCTGAAAGCGCCTGAGCCATCGGAGCTGAGCCAGGCCATCTTTATGGCCTACCAGGTCAAGTGGGTGGAGGATCAGTCCCCCGTCAAGATCATGGAAAAGTCACGCCGCATTGGACTGAGCTATTCCGAGGCGGCCGACGATGTGCTGTATGCCGCCAGCGCCGAAGGGGCCAACGTCTACTACATCTCCTACAACAAGGAGATGACCCAAGGCTTCATCCAGGACTGTGCCGGCTGGGCCAAGGCCTTCAATGCGGCCGCCAGCCAGATTCAAGAGTCGGTGCTGGAAGAGGAAGACAAGCAAATCCTCAGCTTCACCATCAACTTCGACAGCGGCCACAAGATTCAGGCCTTCACCAGCAACCCACGCAACCTGCGCTCCAAGGGGCGCCCCGGTGAACGGCTGGTGATTGACGAAGCCGCCTTTGTGGACGACATCAAAGAGCTGCTCAAGGCCGCCATGGCCATGACCATGTGGGGCGGGCAAATCCGCATCATCAGCACCCACAACGGCGAGGACAACCCGTTCAATGAGCTGATCAACGATGTGCGGGCAGGCCGCTACCCCTACAGCCTGCACCGCGTGGACTTTGACGATGCCCTGCGTGACGGCCTGTACCGCAAGATTTGCGCCGTGACCAAGCAGCCGTGGACAGCCGAGGGCGAGGCCCGCTGGCGGCAAGAAATCATCAACCGCTACCGCCCCAATGAGGGCGAAGAGCTGTTTTGCATTCCGGCCCAGGGCGGCGGCGCCTGGCTGACCCGCGTGCAGGTAGAAAGCCGCATGGTGGAGGCACCCGTCATCCGCTTTACGGGCACCAAAGAATTCAACCAGTCCGGCCCAGAAATGCGCAAAGCACTCATGCAGGATTGGATCGACGAAGTGCTGCGGCCCCTGCTCAAGAAACTCACCCCCGAGCTGCGCCACGCGCTGGGCATGGACTTTGCGCGCACGGGGGACTTGTCTGTGCTGGCGCCGGTGGAGGTGGCAGCCAACCTGCATGAGCGTGTGCCGTTCCTCGTCGAGCTGAAAAACGTCCCCTACAAGCAGCAAGAGCAGGTGCTGTTCGCCATTTGTGATGCGTTGCCCCGTTGCTCGGGCATCGTCATTGACAGCCGGGGCAATGGTTCCTACATCGGTGAATCCGCCGAAGACCGCTATGGGGCCATGGTGCTCAAGCTCATGCCCACCGAGGGCTGGTACCGCGACAACATGCCCGGTTACAAGGCCGCGTTTGAAGACGGCACCATCACGCTGCCCAAGCACGATGGCCTGCTGCAAGACCACCGCGCCTTCAGGCTGGTGCGCGGGGTGGCACGCATCCCGGAGGGCAAGACCGAAGGCGACAGCCACGGCGACCGCGCCATGGCCTGCGTGTACGCCCATGCGGCGGCCAAGCTCAAGATTATTCCCATCGACTATATCCCCGTGCCCACCCACACCCGTGGCTTTGACAACCGGGCCGACCCCAGCGCCGTGGATGACAACGACTGGGCCATGCCCGAGGCCGAGGGCTGGTGATGCCGCAACACCCAGCTGCCGAAATCCGGCGATTTAAGCGATTTTTAGGCCGAGGGTATGCAACGCCCACGGTTTGTTGCGTTTGCGGCCCTGTAAACGCCCGTAAACGCCTTGCCGCGCCTTGCAGCCATGCAATGCGCTGGCGCAATCCCCTTCACGAGGTGCCCACATGGCAAAAAGCATGATTTTGGGGGCCGATGGCCAGCCGATTGAGATGGATGACATCCGCACCCCGCAAACCTCCCAGCTGGGCCACCTGCAGCGTGAGCTGCAGTCCCACCCCACACGCGGTCTCACCCCCAGCAAACTGGCCACCATCCTGGACGCGGCCGAGCAAGGTGACCTCACGGCCCAGTTCGACCTGTTTGAAGACATGGAAGAGAAGGACGGCCACATTGCCAGCGAGATGGGCAAGCGCCGCCGCGCCTGCATCGTGGACTGGGAGGTCGTGCCGCCCGAGGGCGCCAGCGCCTTGGAAAAGCGCAACGCCGAGCAACTGGGCGAGCTGGTGCAGGCTATCCCCGACTTTGAAGACGTGATCTTTGACGCCACCGACGCGATCGGAAAAGGCTTTGCATGCCTTGAAATGGAATGGCACCGTGAGGGCAAGCTGTGGCTGCCCAAAACCGTCACGCACCGGCCGCAAAGCTGGTTCCAGCTGCACCGTGGCTACCGGCAGGAGCTGCGCCTGCGCTCCAACACCGCAGACGCTGACGGCATTCAGGGCGAGGTGCTGCGTCCGTTCAACTGGATCACCCACATCCACAAGGCCAAATCCGGCTACCTGGAGCGCACGGCGCTGTTTCGCCAGCTGGTGTGGACGTACCTGTTCAAAAACTACTCCGTGGGCGACCTGGCCGAGTTTCTGGAGATTTATGGCATCCCTGTGCGGCTGGGCAAATACCCTGCCAATGCCACTGAGAAGGAAAAAGCCACCTTGCTGCGTGCCCTGGTGGGCATTGGCCACAACGCGGCGGGCATCATCCCCGACGGCATGCTCATCGACTTCAAGGATGCTGCCACGGGTGACCCCAAAGCCTTTGAGCTGATGATCAGCTGGTGTGAGCGCAACCAGTCCAAGGTCATCCTGGGCGGCACGCTCACCAGCGGGGCCGATGGCAAAAGCAGCACCAACGCCTTGGGCAATGTGCACAACGAGGTGCGCAAAGACCTGCGCGACGGCGACTTGCGCCAGCTCAACACCACCTTGACCCGCGACCTGGTCTACGCCATGGCCACGCTCAATGGCCTGGCGCCGGGTGGTATCAAGCGCTGCCCACGCATGCGGCTGACGGCCGACGAAACCGAGGACATGGAGTCCATGTCCAACGCTCTGCCCAAGCTGGTGGCTGTTGGCGTGCAAGTGCCCAAAACCTGGGCCAACCGCCGTCTGGGCATTCCGCTGCCGCAAGCAGGCGAAGAGGTGCTGACCCCAGCCCCAACTACCATAGCTGCCCATGCCGCGCCTGCTGTGCCCGGCACTCCACCTGCGGCCGCCGCCGCGCTGACCGCACAGACAGCCCCATCTCAGCCGCGCACCGTGGCCGGGGCCATGCTGCCCCAGCTGGCCCGCCAGGCTGACCCGGCAGCGGGCGGCTGGGTGGCCCAACTGCGCGAGCTGGTGATGCGGGCCACCAGCCTGCAAGACATCCGCGATGGGCTGGAGCAGCTGCTGCCCGATATGACGCTGGATCAGTACGCCAGTGCCTTGGCCGATGCGCTGGCTACGGCCGAGTTGGCAGGCCGCCATGACGTGCTGCAGGAGGCGGCTGGCTATGGCCACTAGCCCACCCGCCGCCGCGTATGGCAGTTTTCCGTTCAAAGAGCAGCAGGCGTTTTTTCAGCGCAAGCTCAACCTGCCCACCACCAGTTGGACAGACATCTACACCCACGAGCATGACTGGGCGTTCGTTGTGGCTGGGGCCAACCGCAACGACATCGTCACGGACTTTCGGGCGGCTGTAGAAAAAGCCATCTCCGAGGGCACTACGCTGGAGACCTTCCGCAAGGACTTCGATGCCATCGTCGCCAAGCACGGCTGGGACTACAACGGCGGGCGCAACTGGCGCAGCCGCGTCATCTATGACACCAACCTGTCCACCAGCTACGCCGCTGGCCGCTGGCAGCAGCTGCAGGCCGCGCCGTACTGGCAGTACGAGCACAGCGACTGGGTCGAGCACCCACGCATGCAGCACGTCGCGTGGGATGGCCTGGTGCTGCTGCGTGAAGACCCGTGGTGGCGCATTCACTTCCCGCCCAACGACTGGGGCTGCCAGTGCAAGGTGCGCGGCCTGTGGCCACGCGATCTGCAGCGCCTGGGCAAGAGCGGGCCAGATACCGCGCCCGAGATCCGCCTTGTCGAGCACACCATTGGCAAAAACAGTCCCAACGGCCCGCGCACGGTGCAGGTGCCCGAAGGCGTTGGCCCCGGCTTTGAGTACGCACCCGGCAGCTGCCGCCTGCGCAGCGCCATACCGCCTGAGCGGCCAGACCCACCCGTGCCGGGCAGCGCGGGCGGCCAAGGGCTGCCCAATACCCGCCCATTGGCACCACTGCCGCCGCCACGCCCCGTCACCAGCGATGCGCTGTTGCCCCAAGGGCTGGCCCCCGAAGCCTATGTGCAGGCATTCCTGCAGCCGCTGGGGGCCACGCTGGAGCAGCCCGCCATCGTGCGCGATGCAGTCGGTGAACGGCTGGTTGTGGGTAAAGAGCTGTTCCAGACGGCGCAAGGCGAGTGGAAGGTCACCAAGCGTGGCCGTGAAACCTTTTTGCCGCTGCTGGCCCAGGCGCTGCTCAACCCCGACGAAATCTGGGTGCGGCTGGAGTGGCTCTACACCTTGCAAAAAGCGGTGGTGCGCCGCCGCTACATTGCTCGGTTTGCAGTGCAAGGCCAAGAGGTGCCTGCGCTGGCCGTATTTGAGCTGGGGGATGACGGCTGGGCCGGTGTCACCCTGTTTCAGGGTGAGAGCGGCAGCGCCGAAGAGTGGCGCGTGGGCGTGCAGGTGTATGCACGCAGCTGAAACGGCGAACCCAGCACGGCGCCACCTGCTGGGTTCCTCCGGGGGTAGGGTTGGTGGGCCTGGCGCGGCCTTCTCCCCCGATGAGTTGATCACATTGTAAGCACAGGAGCCGAAAAATGACAGGCGCCCACATCCGCGTTGATTTATCCATTGTTGGCCCCGACGTGCTGGGGCAAATTCAAGCGCGCCTGGAGCGCCCTGCCGAGCTGCTGGCCCAGCTGGGCGAATACGGGCAAAGCAGCACAGAGGCTCGCTTCAAAAGCCAGTCCGGCCCCGATGGCACCGCATGGCAGGCGCTCACCCCGCGCTACCTCAAGCGCAAAAAGAAAAACAAAGACAAGGTGCTCACTCTGGGCGGCTACCTGCGCCGCATCCACTGGCAGCCTGTGGGCAATGACGCGGTGCGCTGGGGCAGCAACAGTGTCTATGCGGCCATCCATCAACATGGCGGCACCATTGAGCAGCCCGCCCGCCAAAGCACCGTGCACTTTGGCGCGGGCAGCACAGAGCGCCTTTTTGTGAAAAAGAAAAAGGCCCAGCGCAGCATGGCCGTTCACATTCCTGCGCACGAAGTCGTCATGCCCGCCCGGCCATTCTTGGGCATCAGCGCCGAGGACGAACGCGAGATCCACGCCATCACACGGGACTGGCTGCTGGGCCGTTAGACCGCACGCTGTGACAGCGGTCAAAAGACAGGCTGCAGCCCGCCGCCGACCATGGCGGCTATGCAAAAAAACCGCCGCTCCACCACCGCACTTGCTGCCGCCAGCGCCATCGCTGTGTGCTCGGCAGGCGCTGCCCAGCTGGCCATTGCCGCTTGCAGCTTTGTGCTGGACGGCAGCGGCCCCTTGGGCCAAGACATCGGCGGCGGCCGCCACCTGGTGCAGTACACCCCGGCGGGAAAGTTTCTGCCCGCCGATGGCCGCGCCATGGATGTGGCCAGCTGGTACATCGACGCCGCTTTAGCCACCGAGGTCATCGCCCGCCACGCCGCACGCGGTCAGCCCTCGGTGATCGACTACGAACACCAGACCCTGCACAAAGAAAAGAACGGCCAGCCAGCCCCGGCCGCGGGCTGGCTGCACGGCCTGCGCTGGATAGAAGGCCGTGGGCTGTTTGGCGAAGTCGAATGGACGGAAGACGCCAAGGCCCAGATCAGCGCCAAGCAATACCGCTATTTCAGCCCCGTGTTTGAGTACTCCCGGCCCGAGGGCCACGTCCTGGCCATCCACATGGGTGCTGTCACCAACCACCCCGGCTTGCACGGGCTGGAGCCGCTTTCCCTTCTGGCTGCTGCAACGGCGGCCGTTCTTCCCGCCTCCCAGGAGCACCTCCCTATGAACCCCTTGTTACTCGCCGTGCTGGCCGCTTTGGACCTGCCTAACACCACCGACGAAAAGGCCGCGATGGCTGCCTTGACCGCCGTGGGCTCCATCAAAGACCTGCAGGCCAAAGCCGCCGCAGGTGAAGCCGCCACCCAAGTGGCCACCGCCGCCTGCACCGCATTGAGCCTGCCCACCGATACCAAGGCCGATGTCGTGACCGCCGCGCTCACCGCCGCTGTGGCCACCGGAAAGCCTGATCCGTCCAAATACGTGCCGCTGGAAACCGTCACCGCCATGCAAACCCAGCTGGCTGTGCTGACAGCCAAGCAGCTGGATGGCGAGATTGATGCCGCCATCCAGCCCGCGCTGGCAGACGGCCGCTTGCAGCCCACCATGGAACCCTGGGCGCGTGAGCTGGGCAAAACCAATATGGCCGCGCTCACCAGCTATCTGGCCACTGCACAACCCATCGCTGCGCTGACGGGTACCCAGACCCAAGGCAAGCAGCCTGAAAACACCACCAAGGGCGCGCATGGTCTGGATGCCTCGGAAGTGGCGGTGTGCACCGCCATGGGCATCAAGCCCGAGGACTTCGCCAAGAGCAAGGCAGCAGCCTGAGCTTGATCCACTGACCGACCACTTCAAGGAAACCCCATGGCCGCTCTGACCGATAACCGCAACACCCCCCGCCGTGGCGACGCCATGCTGGTGGGTGACCCCGTCGCCGCTTCCACCGTGCTCTATGCCGGGGGCATGTATGTGCTGGACGCCAAAGGCGCTGCCAAGCCCGCCGTGGCAGCCGACAAAAAGCCGGTGCGTGCCGTATCCACACGCCAGTCCGTTCCCGCCGATGAAACCGTGCCGGGCGAGCGCGGCGTCTTCCGCTTTGACAACAGCGCTGCGGCCGCAGCCATTACCCGCGCAGACATTGGCAACAACGCCTTTGTGGCCGACGACAGCACCGTGGCCAAGACCGGCTCGTGCATCGCAGGCGAAATCATCGACGTGGACGACGTCGGTGTCTGGGTGCACATCGGCAAGGCTGCCGTGCCCACCACCGCCTAAGCCCCGGCCTGGCAATCCATCACCACCAGTCAAAAGGCAGCAACATGCAACTGACCCCATCCAGCCTGAAAACCCTGTTCACGGGTTTTAAAACCGCCTTCCAAAGCGGCCTCAACGAAGCCCAGAGCATTTACCAAAAGCTCGCCACCGTCGTTCCCAGTTCCACGGGTACCGAAGAGTACGGCTGGCTGGGCCAGGTGCCCGGCATGCGTGAATGGATTGGCGAGCGCGTCATCCACGGCCTGGAAGCGCACGGCTACAGCATCAAGAACAAGCCCTTTGAGCTGACCGTGGGTGTGCCCCGCACCGCGATTGAAGATGACACCTATGGCATCTATACGCCCCTGATGGGTGAGCTGGGCCGCGCCGCTGCCGCGCACCCTGATCAGCTGATTTTTGGCCTGCTGTCTAGCGGCACTGCCGAAAAGTGCTACGACGGCAAGCCATTCTTTGCAGCCAATCACCCTGTCAAGAACGCATCGGGCAAGGTAGAGGCCGTCAGCAACGTGGATGCTGGCGGTAGCGGCCCTTGGTGGTATGTGCTGGACACCAGCCGCTCCATCAAGCCGCTGATCTTCCAGAACCGCAAGAACCCCAACTTTGTGGCGATGACGGCAGAGACAGACCCCAATGTCTTCACGAAAGCAGAGTTCCAATACGGCGTAGACGCACGCCGCAATGTGGGCTTTGGCTTCTGGCAAATGGCTTATGCCAGCAACCAGCCTTTGAACAGCGATAACTTGTGGGCCGCGATCAATGCGATTGAAGGCCTCAAAGGCGATATGGGCCGCCCCTTGGCACTGAAAGCGACCACCTTGGTGGTGCCTACCGCGCTGCAGCGTCAAGCCAACAAGCTGATGACTGCCGAGCTGGTGCCCGTGACCGTGGGTAATGAAGTGACCACCGAGACCAACGACCTCAAGGATCGTCTGGAAGTGGTTGTCTCCGGCTGGCTGTAAAGCAAGGTCGCACCGCCATGCCCTACATCCTCCCCCCTGATCTTGCTGAGCGCCCCGGTGCCACCGAGCTGGCCCAGGTGGCCACACCCGATGGCAAGCGCACCCTGGACACCGCGCTGATGGACGCCACCTTGCGCGGCGCCGACCGCAGCAGCTGGGCACCAGCGGATCAGGCGGTGGCGGATGACGCTTTGGCACGCATCCAGAACGCCGTGGTCGAGGCCGACGCCATGATTGACGGCTTCCTGGCCAAGCGCGGCTATGCGCTGCCCCTGAACCCGGTGCCCACGCTGGTCACCGGCTGGAGCCGCGCCATTGCCCGCTACTTGTTGCACAAGAGCCGCCTGAGCATGGAAAGCACCGACCCCATCGTGCGCGACTACCGCGATGCGCAAAAGCTGCTGCAGCTCACTGCAGACGGCAAGTTCAGCCTGGGCGCTGACGACACCGTGGCCACGGGCGGCAGCAGCACCGATGTGCGCTTTGCCGGTGATGCACCGGTCTTTGGCCGCCGCCAGCTGGGGGCATTCCGATGAACTTTGAGCCGTTTGACACCAGCCTGGTGGAGCAGCGCCTGAAAACCCAGGTGCCCGTGCTGCTGGAAGTGGGCGGCGCGGCCGAGTACGCGGCCATCCAAGAGCTGCGCACCTTCCGCACGCCTTCGGCCTATGTGATTTTTGCGGGGGAATCAGGCAGCGCTGGCCACGCACCCCGAGGCCTGCGCGTGCAGCCCGCTGAGACCCGCTTTGGCGTGGCCTTGGCCGTGCGCAACTGGCGCGCCGGTGCAGGCGGGCAGCTCAGCGAGGAGCTGCGCCAAGTGATTGGTGCCGTGCGCAGCGCACTGCTGGGCTGGGTGCCCCCCGTGCCTGGTGCCACTGCCATGGCATGGGAAGGCGGCCGCGTCATGGACTACGACGCCTCCACAGTGCTGTACGTCGAAACCTATCAACTGACCCATTTGCTCCAAAAGTGAGGCCACCCATGAGCACACCCAAAACCACCTCCCCCGAAGCCAACGGAAAAGCCGTTGCAGCCACTGAAAAAGTCACGCTGCTCAAGCCGCACACCCATGCGGGCAAAGCGCATGAAAAAGGCGCAGAGATTGAGGTCGACGCGGCCACCGCCGCATGGCTGCGCGGTGCCGAAGTTATCGCTCCCGCCCAAGAAACCCTCGCCGGCAAGGCCTGAACAAGCATTACGCACAGGAGCACAGCACCATGAGCAACAAAACGATTGAGCAGTATTTTTATGGTCAGGGCCGCATTTACGTGCGTCCTGTGGGCAGCGTGGGTAATGGTGGCTGGCGCTGGATTGGCGACATGTCCAGCCTGACCTTTGGGGGTACCGATGAGTCGGTCTCCCACAAGGAAAGCTTCAGCGGCCAAAAATCCGCCGTGCGCAAGTTTTCCATCGGCGGCGACCGCACCCTCAATGGCGTGATTCACCAGATGGACACCAATATCTTGGCCGAGCTGCTGCGAGGCACCGTGACCGTGATTCCTCCAGGCACTGTGACGGCAGAGACTTTTCCCCAGACTGTAGCCGTGGGCGACACCATCAAGCTGGACTTCCCCTACAACGTCAGTGACCTGGTCATCACTGACAGCGCCGGATCGCCCGTCACACTGGCACCGGAACACTACGACGCATTCCTGGAGCACGGCAGCATTGAACTGCTCAGCCTGCCCAGCGCACCCGGTGCGCTCACCCAGCCTTTGAAGGCTGCCTACAAGCACGCCGGTGCCCGCCAGGTGGCGTTCTTCAACGCTGCGCCCAAGGAAATGCAGTTGCGCTACGAAGGCATCAACCTGGCAGAAGGTAATGCCCCAGTGATTGCCGAGTTCTACAAAGTCAGCACCGCGCCCTTGCAAGAGCTGGCATTGATCACCAGCGGCACCGATCTGGCAGGCATGAACTACCAGGCTGAGTGCTTGGCGGATGCATCACGCCCTGCCAATGGCCCCCTGGGGCGCTTTGGCCGCTTCGTGCAGATCAACCCCATCGCACCGTAAACGGGCAGCGACATGGCTCAACTCACCCCCAAGCAGCCGCGCGGCGGCAAGCAAAAAGCCACGCTACAGCAGCCCTCCGACTTGGAGGTGCTGCACCCAGAGCGCGTGGTGAAGCTCTCCGTGGATACCGTCACGGTGCGCGAATACGGCAACGTGGAATGGCTGCGCCTGCTGCCGCAGGCCGAGCCGCTGGTGGCCAACCTCACCGCCATGCTGTCTGCAGGTGCGCCGCCCAGCTATGAAGATGTGCTGGCCGTCATTGCCCACCACGCCGATGGGCTGCTGCCCCTGGTTGTCCAGTCCGTTGACCGCGACATGGCATGGGTGGAGACGATCAATAGCAACGACCTGGAAACGCTGCTTATGCACTGGTGGGGAGTGAACGGGCATTTTTTCGTCCACCGCGCCAAAAACCGCGCAGCGGTGCAGTACCAGGAGCAGGCCATGGCGCGGAATCAATCGGCTGGGGCGAAATCTACGCCACCCTCATCGCCCACGGCCACCGGGCAGGCGAAATCGGCGGATACACCGCCCGGCAGCTAGAGCTGTATTTCCGTGAGGCGCTACGACTGGATCGCAAGCACAGTGCCTCACGCCTGGCAGATGTGAATGCGGCTTTTGCAGGTGGAGAAACCGCCAACGGCCGCTTGAAAGCGTTGAGGAAGGACTGACCATGGCCCCGGCTGGCAATGACATGAATGTGGTACTGCGCGTCCAAACGGACTTGGCCCAAGCCGCGCAGGAGATCAAGCAGCTGCGTGCCCAGCTGGAGGCAGTGGGCACCAGCGCAGCGAAGGCCGCCCAAGGTCAGACACAGGGCAGCGCTTCCGGCACGCAGGCGAGCCAGGAAAACACAAAGGCAACCAAAGAGACCAATGCCGCGTTGCAAGCCCAGGCCAAAGCAGCGCGCGAGGCGGCCAAGGCGCAGCAACTGGCTGCACAGCAAGCTGCCCAGGTACAGAAACAAGCGGCCAAAGCGGCTGCAGAAGCGACTGCCGAACTAGAAAAGCAGCGCAAAGCCGCAGAAAAAAAGGCCTTGGCCGAAGCCAACGCAGCAGCTAAAGCCGCCGCCAAAGCTGCCCGCACCGAAGCCAACCTCAAGAAAAACGCCGACCGCATGCTGCCTGCGCAGATGACGGACATTGGCGTGGGCCTGGCCACCGGCCAAAGCCCGCTGATGGTGGCCCTGCAGCAAGGTGGCCAGCTCAAGGACATGTACGGGGGCATCACTCCCGCACTGACGGCTGTGGGCAAGGCCACGCTGGCCCTGGTCAACCCCACCACGTTGGCGCTCGGCGCTGTCGCTGCACTGGGCACGGCGTGGTACCAGGGCGCCAAGGAAAGCGAGGCATTCACTGCTGCCATCCTCATGAATGGCAATGCCGCAGGCACCACCACCAGCCAGCTCACCAGCGCATCGCAGGCGGTGGGCCGCGTCACCGGCTCTTACAGCCTGGCCATTGAGGCCACCCGCGAGTTGGCCGCCACAGGCCGTGTGGCCAATGCACAGCTGTCTCTGGCCGCGCAGGCTACGGTAGGCATGGCCCAAGTGGGCGCAGCCGCTGTAGGTGAGATGACGGCCAAGTTTTCCGAGCTGGGCAAAAGCCCCGTGGAAGCCAGCCGCAAACTCAATGAGCAGTACAACTACCTCACAGCATCGGTCTATGAGCAGATCAAGGCCTTGGAAGAGCAAGGCCGCAAGGAAGATGCGGCCGCGCTGGCGCAGCGCACCTATGCGCAGGCCATGACCGACCGGGTGGCAGAGGTCAAAGCCCAGCTGAACGCGCTGGGGCGCGCATTTAACTGGGTGGGTGAGCAAGCTGGTGGCATGTGGAACGCCGTGAAAAACATCGGCAGAGCCAGCCCTCTGGCTGACCAACTGGCCGAAGCGCAAAAAGAGTACGCCACCTTGGTGACCGCCGCCAACAACAGCTCCAAGATTGCGGGCTTCTTTGGTATTCAAGGGGTCGATACCACCAAGCAAGCCCGCCAGGAAGCACTTGCCGAGGTGGTACGGATTCAAAAGCAGATCACCGCTGAAGAGCGCAAAGCGGCCACTGCGGCCCAGCGTGCCAGCGACAGCAGCGCCCGCATGGAGGCCTCCGATAGCTGGGACGCCCGCGCCAAGTCATTGCGCACCTGGCGCGAGCAGCTGGCCGACGAGACCAAGAAAATCAAGGAACAAGGCGCGCTGCTGGGCAAGACGCAGGCAGAGATTGACGCCCAGATTGCGGCTGTCCGTGACAAGCTGACACCCAAGACCGCCACCAAGGTCAACCCCGTCGACACCGCCTTCCAGACCCAGCTGCAGCAGCTGACCCAAGCCCGTGCAGCCGCAGAGCAAGGCTTGGCCAACGCCCAGGCCAATGTGGGTAGCACGCAGGAGCAGGCCACGGCCAAGCTGGAGGCATGGCTGTCTGTGAACCAGCACGCCCTCAAGCTCGATGCCGTGCGCATTGCCCAGCTGCGCAGCCTGGCCCAGCAAACCGATGCGGCCACGGAAGCCACCAAGACGCTGCAAGACGCCCGCGCACGGGCAGAACGCATCACCAGCGGCATGGCCAGCGTGGACAGCGCCTTGGCGCAAGCCACGGGCCGCACGGTCGACGCGGAGATTGCCCGCATCAAAGAGCGCTACCGCAAGCTGCGCCAAGACCTGCAGGCCGAGGGCAACACCGAAGGCCTGGTCAAGCTGGACAAGCTGATCGATGTGGAGACCGCCAAGGCCCAGCTGCAAGACCTGCAGCGCCAGGTGGAGCTGATCTTTGGCAGCCAATCGCGCCAGGAGCACACCCTGCAGTTGTCGGTCACTGCCGGGCTGACCAGCGAGTTGGACGCCAAGCGCCAGATTCTGGAGATGAACACCCGCACGGCCGACCAAATCGCGGCCCTGCTGCCACGCATGCAAGAGCTGGCCGCCATCACCGGCGACCCCAGCATGGCCGCAGGCCTGGCCGATATGGAGCTGCGCGTGCAAGGCCTGCGCACCCAGGCCAATGAGCTGAAAAACACTTTCAGCGATGCGCTGGGCAACAGCTTTGCCAATGCGCTGGAGTCATTGGCTGACGGCACCGCCACTTTGGGCGACGCCGTGCGCGGCTTTGTGGCTGACCTGGCCAGCGCCATGGCACAGTGGGCCGCCCAGCAGCTGGCCATGCGTGCGGCCAGCTCCATCATGGGCATGTTTGGGGCTGGCGCCGGTGCCGCAAGCGGCGCGGCCGCAGCCATCCCCGGCTTTGCTTCGGGGGGCTACACCGGCCCCGGCGGCAAATACCAGCCAGCAGGCGTGGTGCATGCGGGTGAGTTCGTCAACCGCCAAGAGGTGGTACGCCAGCCCGGTGCACTGGCCTTTTTGTCGGAGTTCAACCGCGTAGGCATGGCCGCCCTTAAAGGCTGGCAAGGCTACGCCGACGGCGGCCTGGTGGTGCCTGGTGCGCACTCCGGCGTGCCCACTAGCGCCAATTTTCAGCCAGCCACCGTCAATGTGGGCGGCAGCACGATCGACAACCGTCTGCAGCTCAACCTCATTGACGACCCCGACCGCATCGCCTCCATGGCCTTTGGCAGCCGCCAGGGCGAAGAGGCATTCACCGTCATGCTCAGCCGCAATCCGGCCAAGTTCCGCCAGCTGCTGGGCGTGTAAAGGAGTTGCAGAACCATGCCCCATCAAATCGGGTTTGTAGAGGCGGGCGGCGGCAAGCTGGCCCACCAAAAGATGCTGGAAGTGGTGGCCACGTTTGCGGCCGCCAACGGCTGGACGGTGCTGCGCTTTGACACCACGCAGGCCCAGCACGAACTGCTGCTCAAAGCGCCAGGCCTGTCGGGCACCGAAGAGATTTTTGTGGGGATGCGTACCTATGACAACGCCAATTCCGACTTTTACAACCTGACTGCTGCGGGCTTTACGGGATATGTGCCAGGCAACGCGTTCGCAGCGCAGCCAGGCGCCATGCTCAGCGGCGTGCCGGCGCACAACAACCGCATCGACTATTGGCTCACCCTCAACGGCCAGCGCCTGGTGCTGGCCATGAAAGTCGGCACCCCGGTCTATGAGTCGATGTACATCGGCAAGATGTTTCCCTATGCCAGGCCCAGCCAGTATCCCTACCCGATGGTGGTGGGGGGGATGCTCAATGGCGAGGCCACCACGCGGTTCAGTGATACGGCGCACAGCTGTTGGGTCAAGGGTGGATCAGGCCGTGCGGTGGGTAGCGGTACATGGAACAACATGCGTATGCGTTTTAACGACGGCACGTGGAAAACCCCAGAGGCATACCCGTGGTGCAACGCCCAGCTGTGCGGATCAACCAACAAGGCGCGGGATACGGATGGGGTCTATCCGCTCACTCCTGTTGTGCTGAGCGACGCCGCCAGCGGAATTTTTGGCGAGTTGGATGGCGTCTATCACATCAGCGGGTTCAACAACGCTGTGGAGAACACGGTGGAGATCGACGGCGTTACCCACGTTGTGATGCAGGACGTGGCGCGCACTGGCCACATTGATTACTACGCGGTAAGGATGGATGACTGATGGCGAACTATTACACGGGCAGCGTATCGAGTTTCGAGGATCTGCACACCGCGCTGGTCAATGGCTGCGTCGACAACGGCTGGTCCTGGTCAGACTCCATCCTGAGCAAAGGCCTGGCATTCGTGCGCCCCTATGTCAGTACCACGGAGACTGCGAACACTGGAATGGGACTGCTGTTGGAGGTTGGTACGGGAAGCAGTGGCGCTGCAATCACCGGTGGCAGTGGATGCATACCCAGGCTGGGCAGAGCCAATGCCGGACTGGAGGCTGTGACGTGGCCGGCTATCTACCACTTGTTCGTGTGCAGTGAACCGGATGAGGTTTTCATGGTGCTGCAGTTCAACGTGGACCGCCACTACTGGCTGGCGTTTGGATCATCGGCACGGCAGCAAGGCCCTTGGGTGTCTGCCAGTTCATATGGTGGGTACTACAACTCGTCATATCCGAAGATAGTTATCACTGAAGGTGCTGGAGGGAGCTATAGCTACCCAGGGAATCATTCCGGGCTCATTTTCTGGGAATCTGGTGGCACCAACGGTGGTAATTTTCTCTACCGATGTCAGGCCGTCTATAGCGGCATAGATGGAGATTGGGCTGGCGCTAGCGTCGGCACCAACGTGGGAGCAATTAGCGCACTCTATGGCGCTGCTCCGCTGATCCAGAGATCGCCGAGCGCGTGGAATCAGGAATCCGTTCTGGTGCCCATCCACGTGTATCAACGACGGCCGGAGAATTTCTGGAGCCTGGTGCTGAGCGTGCGGCATGCGCGCTATGTACGCATTGACAACTACGTGCCTGGTCAGGTGATCACGCTGGGCAGTGACCAGTGGATGGTATTCCCCGCGTATCGCAAGAATGCCAGTGTTCGCAATGGAGGGAGCTACATAGATCACACTGGTACATTCGGTTGGGCCATACGCTATCTGCCGGGTTGACAAGTATGGCTGTCGTTACCGGATTTCTATCCATCAGCGGGACGGGCGGTGCCTCCAATCCCTATCTCGCAGGGGAGTTGACTGCGTTTGATGGGGAGGGGGCGATCTCGTGGCCACCGCACGCATCGTCCCTACCATTGTTTCTGCCGCGTCCCGTAGTCACGGCCTGGCCTGTCTGCGCGAATGCTCGCCCAGTGCAAGGGGAAGTGGGGGGGAGTTACAGCGCCGACTATTACAACCGGATCTACATCACTCCGATTGCGTTGGCACTGGGTAATGTCGTGAGCACGCAGGTGTCCACCGTGCGCGTCTGGAACGCGTATCTGTCACCCAAGACGGTCATCGGGCTGGACGGCGTCGACGAAGGCATTGAGATCACCCCGCCTGCAGCTTTGCCCATGGTGCTCTCCGCAATGCAGGAGACGAATTGGCTGGTTGCGGTGACGCCAGACGGGCCGGCCGTGCTGGATGCCTATGTAGGGTGGCTGTTTGACGGCGCATCGACCCGGCCTTTGCATTTGACGGGCAACCGCATTGTGCCCTGGGGCTTTGCGCCCAACTGGTCGTCTCCGCTGCTGGAGACGCTTTCATGGCTGACCAACATCCTGGCCAACAACCGGGGGGCCGAGCAACGCCGCAGCCTGCGTGCCGCGCCACGCAAGGGCTGGCAGGCCAGCTTTACGGCCGAAGGCGCCGAGCGGGCCTTGTTTGACCTGTCCATGGCGGGCTGGGGCCGCCGCGTCTGGGCCCTGCCAGTGTGGGTGGATGTGCTGCAGCTGGATGCCGCGCTGCCTGCAGGCAGCAGCGCCATTGCCTGCGACACCACGGGCCGTGACTTCCGCGTGGGTGGCCTGGCCTTGCTGCGCGGCGAGACCGCCTTTGACACCGAGGCCGTGGAAATTCTGGACATGACCGCAGCCGGCCTCACGCTCAAGCGGGTTACGCAGTCCACCTGGCCCGCTGGCACCAAGCTGTACCCGCTGCGCAGTGCCCGCCTGACAGAAATGCCACAAACCACCCGCCGCACCGATGCACTGCTGCAGGCCGATTGCAGCTTTGAGCTGACCGAGTCTGCTAACTGGCCCGCTGCGCTGCCCAGCACCCTGTACCGGGGGCGCCCGGTCTTCGCCCAGCGGCCCGACGAGTCCACCGACCTGTCACACAGCTATGAGCGCCTAACGCTCTTGCTGGACAACACGACAGGCAATACCGCCGTCACCGATACCGCTGGCAAGGGCTTTGTGCTGCAGCAACACCGCTGGTGCTTGGCAGGGCGGGCTGAGCACAGCGCCTGGCGCAGCTTGCTCTACGCACTCCAAGGCCGTGCCAAATCCATCTGGCTGCCCACGCATGCGCAGGACTTGGTGCCCGTAGAGCCGCTTTCTGGGTCATTGCTCAAGGTGCAGCGTGTGGGCTATGCCCGGTTTGGGGTGGGCCAGTTGGGCCGCCAGGACATCCGCATCGAGCTGGCCGACGGCAGTGTGCTCATGCGGCGCATCACAGCGGCCGTGGCGCGCGGCCCCATCGAAGAGCTGGTGGTGGATGCCGACTTCCCCGGCGTCATCCAGCCGGGCCAGGTGGCCCGCATCAGCTATATGGCGCTGTGCCGCCTGGCCAGCGATGACATCGAGCTGGAACATTTGACTGACCAAGACGGCGTGGCCCGCTGTGCCATCACCCTGCGCGGTGTACGTGATGACCTGGAGGTTGCATGAGCTTTGCAGCACGTGAAAAAAGCATTGCAGACGGCGCACCCGTGCGTCTGTACCTGTTTGAGCTGGGCGGCAACCAGCGCTGGGCCTACTGCACCGCAGACCGTGCTGTCGGCATGCTGGGCATTACCTACCAGCCTGCGGCCATCAGCGACGATGGCATCCGCATGACGGGCGAGGCCAGCGCCGACACGCTGCGCATCACCGCCCCGGCGGACTTGGCCGTGGCCTTGCCATGGCGCACCGTACCGCCTTCGGATGAGGTGTTTGTGACCATCCGCGACACCCACCACGGCCTGGGCGGTACAGCGGCCGACAGCGATGTGGTCTGGGTTGGCTCTATCTCCGGCGTGCGCTGGCCCCAGGATGACCGCTGTGAGCTGAGCTGTGAAACCCTGTCCGCCAGCATGCGCCGCCCAGGGCTCAAGCTGACCTACCAGCGAAGTTGCCCGCACAGCGTGTACGACGCGCAGTGCAAGGTCAGCCGCGTGCTGCATGCCAAACCCGCCACCATCACCAGCCTGGACGGTGCGGCCATCGTGCACAACGCGGCCGGAGCGGGCACTTATGCAGGCGGTTTTATCGAGTGGCAGCTCAGCGGCCGCACCGAGCGCCGTGGCATTGATACCGAGGCCGGACAAAAGCTGTCCCTGCTGGGCGGCACGGCCGGGCTGGCGGTGGGCGGCAATGTCACGCTGTATCCCGGCTGCGATGGCACCAGCGCCATGTGCCACGGGCGGTTTGCCAATACGGACAACTTTGGCGGTTTTCGGCACATGCCCGGCAAATCACCGTTTGACGGTGACCCCGTTTTTTAAGGACGCGCCATGTGGGTACAACTCGCCATCTTTGTGGTCAGCGCCATCATCAGCTACGCCACGCGCCCCAAAACACAAGCCCCACGGCCTGCCGCGTTTGAAGACTTTGACTTTCCCCAGGCCAAAGAAGGCACGCCCCAGTGCTTCATTTTTGGCGATGTGTGGATTGAAGACTGGACGGTGGTGGGCGTTGGCAACTACCGCACCACACCCATCCGCCGCTAAATGCCCGGAAAGAGCGCCATGCTGATCACCACCCAACACCTCTACAGCGTGCCCGACTACAAGGGCAGCACCGGCTACTGCGCCAAGGGCAGCCGCCAATGGTTTGCGGCCCATGGCCTGAACTGGGCAGACTTTGTGGCCCACGGGCTGGATGCGTCCGTATTGATCGCCACGGGCGATGCCTTGGCCCTGCGCCTGGTCGAGCACGCCCACGCGGTGGCGGCCGCCGAAGCCGCCGCTGCGGCTCAGCAGGAGGCCCACCATGGGGGGTAAAAAGAAGAAATCCACCATTGGCCACCGCTACTTCATGGGCGTGCACATGGCCTTGGGCCGTGGCCCCTACGATGAAATCGTGGCAATCCGCGTGGGCGACAAAACGGCCTTCCAAGGCAGCATCACGGGCAACACCGAGGTCTATATCAACAAGCCCAACCTGTTCGGTGGTGAAGAAAAGGAAGGCGGCATCCAAGGCACGCTGGCCGTGCTGATGGGCGGCCCCACCCAGCCGGTACATGCCAGGCTGGCCCGCATGCTCGGCGGCCTGGTGCCCGCTTTCCGGGGCGTGGTCACGGTTTTCTACGACGGGCTGATCTGTGCCATGAGTCCATACCCCAAGCCTTGGGCCTTCCGCGTGCGCCGCACCCTGCAGGGCTGGCATGGCGGCGCCGCCTGGTATGCCGATAAAGCGCGTGTTGTGCTGGGCGGCGGTGCTGTTCACGCCATGAACCCGGCGCACATCCTGTACCAGGCCTTCACCGACCCCCGCATGGGGCGGGGCTTGGCCAGCGCCCGGCTGGACGACGCCAGCTGGCGCGCCGCCGCCGATGTGTTCTACGCCGAAGGCATGGGCCTGTGCCTGAAATGGTCGCGCCAGGACGATATTGATAAGTTTGCACAAACCGTGCTCGACCACGCGGGCGCTACCTTCTACACCAGCCGCCGCACGGGGCTGGTTGTACTTAAGCCCATCCGCGATGACTACAACGTGGCCGACTTGCCGCACTTCACCTACGACAACGGCCTGCTGGGCGTGGATGAGGACGAATCCGCTAGCCAGACAGGCGGCGTCAATGAAGTCATCGTCAAATTCCGAGACCCTGTCACCAAGCAAGACCGGCAGGTGCGCGCCAAGAACTTAGGGGCCATCCACGCCGCAGGCGGTGTCACCAACACCAGCACCAAAGACTTTTTCGGCATCCCCACCGTGGATCTGGCCCAGCGCGTGGCCGAGCGTGAGCGCCGCGCTGGCAGTGGCTTTGTGCGCAAGTTCAAGCTGCGCTTTGACCGCAGAGGGGCCGACATCATGCCCGGCAGCGTCTTTGCCATCAGCGATGCCAAGCGCGGCATTGCCCGCATGGTGCTGCGCGCCGGCCGCTGCGAATACGGCACCTTGACCGAGGGCACGGTCACCATCACCGCCGTGCAGGACATATTTGGCCTGCCTGCTACCGCCTACGTCCAGCCCGAGCCACCGGGCTACACCGCGCCGTCGACCGAACCCGTGGCTACCACACTGCGCCGCGTGTTTGAGGCACCGTACCGGGAGCTGGTGCAGCAGCTGGGCGCTGCCGAAGCGCAGGCCCAAGACCCAACGGCTGGCATGCTGATGGTGGCGGCCGTGGCCCCGACCGCCATGGCCATGGCCTACAAGGTGGCCACCCGCGTGTCACCCGCTGAGTTTTCCACCACCGCCATCGACGGCGCCTATTGCCCCAGCGCCTTGCTGGCGGCCGCCATCGTGCCGGGCACCACGGCCGTGCAACTGGTCGGTGGCAACGGTCTCGGAGAAGTGCGCGTGGGCACCGCCGCACTGCTGGGCGAAGAAATTGTGCGTGTGGACGCCATCGACCCGCTCACAGGCCTGTGCACCTTGGGCCGAGGCTGCGTAGACACCGTGCCTGTGGTCCATACCGAAGGCACCCGTATCTGGTTTTATGACGACTTCAGCGCGGCCGCCGAGGTGGAGTACACCCAAGGCGTGCAGGTGCAAACCAAGGTGCTGACCCGCACGGGCAGCGGCATTCTGGACATGGCCATCGCCCCGTTTGACACCACCGCCGTGCAAGGCCGCGCCGCCAAGCCATACCCACCGGGCCAGCTGCGCATCAATGGCCAGGCTTGGCCAGCCACCATCACTGGGGAGCTGACCGTCAGCTGGGCGCACCGCGACCGCATCATCCAAAGCGACGAGCTGATCGACGCCAACGCCGCCAGCGTGGGCACCGGCGCCGGCCTGACCTACCGCCTGCGCATCTACACCGGCGCCACCTTGCGCCGCACCTACAGCGGGCTGACCGGCACCAGCAAGACCTACACCACCGCCGACGAGACCGCCGACGGCGGCCCCTTCACCAGCCTGCGCATCGTGCTGGACTGCGAACAAGGGGGGAAATACAGCCACCAGGCCGTGGCATGGGAGGTGAGCCGGGCATAAAAAAAGACGGGCGACCTGGTCAGGTGCTACGAACACCTGGCCAAGCCCCCAACCTGCAGAGTAGACCTGCAAGCCAGGCAAGACCCGCCACCCTGATCAGAGTGCGGTGAGCCTATCACCTTTCAATAGTCGAAACGGGCTTGCAATGACTGAAATACGCTGCGGCAACTGCCGCCGCAAACTGGCCGAAGGCGAGTACATCCGCCTGACCATCAAGTGCCCCCGCTGTGGGGCATTCAATCAGCTGAGCGCCCAGAGCGCCCCAAAAGCGCACCACCGAGTGCCGAAAGCTGAGATCAATGACCAACCCCATCATTCCTTGGATCGGCGGCAAGCGCCGTCTGGTGGACATGCTGCTCAAGCGCTTTCCAGCGCATGACTGCTACGTCGAAGTGTTTGCAGGCGGCGCGGCCGTCTACTTTGCCCGCCATCCGGCCGACGTCGAGGTGCTCAACGACGTCAATGGCGACCTCGTCAATCTATATAGAGTAGTGACGCACCATCTGGAAGAGTTCGTGCGCCAGTTCAAATGGGCGCTGACCAGCCGCCAGGTCTTCAAATGGCTGCAGGACACCCGCCCCGAAACCCTGACCGACATCCAGCGCGCTGCCCGGTTCTTCTACCTGCAGCAGCAGTCTTTCGGGGGCAAGGTGGCAGGCCAGACCTTCGGCACTGCCACCACGGCCCCGGCCATCAACTTGCTGCGTATTGAAGAGAACCTCTCGGCCGCCCACCTCAGAATGGCAGCCGGTACTTATATAGAGCAACTGGACTGGGCCACCTGCATCGACCGCTACGACCGCGCCCACACGCTCTTCTATCTAGACCCGCCTTACTGGCAAACCGAAGGCTACGGCGTGCCGTTCCCCTGGGAGCAGTACGAGCTGATGGCCAAGAAGCTAAAGACCATCAAGGGTAAGGCCGTGGTCAGCATCAACGACCACCCAGCCATCCGTGAATGCTTCAAAGACTTTGAGATGGAAGCCCTGAAGTTGGACTACACCGTCGGCGGCGCCGCCAACCGCGTCGAACGCGGCGAGCTGGTCATCTATAGTTGGAACAGAGAGGCAGAGCCTGCGGGCTTGTTCTAAATATGGGAGGAGCAGTGGACTTACTAATCGTTTGGGAATCTATTCGTGGATGGCCTTGGCGTGACATCCTTGAGTATGTGAAATCGCTCGCTGTGCCAGGCGCAGCTGTTTACGTTGCCTACAAGTTCGGAACTATCCAGGCAGAGATAGGTAGACGTCAAGCCATTACGGCATCTCAATCAATGTCCGTAGCAGCTGACAAACTGCGTTTGGAGCTGTTTGATAAGCGGTTTGCAGTGTATGAAGCTGCAAGCAATGTCATTCACAAAGTCGTTCGACATGGCGAAAAAATCACGCACATGGATGTTGATGCTTTGCTTGAGGCTACTGAACGAGCGGATTGGTTGTTCGACAAATTTACTGCAGGCTTTCTCTCTGACCGGCTTTTCCAAGACTCCTTTGATCTCGCGAATCTGCTTTTGGAAATCGAAACAGAGCCAGATGCAGGTCAAAGGAGCGAGCTCATTAGTCAAATACGAGAGCTTAGGAGGGCATTCGGAGAGCACCGTGTCCAACTTCATGACCTGATGCGCCCTTACCTTTGTTTCACTGCTCGCGCTGTTTAAACGCACAAATGCAGAAATTCTTTTGCACTGTTTGAAACGTCAAACTAGGTTGTTTATCACACGCTAGCTCGCGCAGTTATCGCGCCGCGCTTCACTGCTGGGCACGGCATCGGACGCCAAGGTGGCTGAGCAGCTGGGCCTGAGCCGCCTGACGGTCTATAACGCGCGCATGGCGCGAGGCATTCCTGCCGCCGGGCGCAGCAAGGCTGCCGCACCCGACAGCGGGCAGCTTACTTCCCGAACTGATACGTAAGGGCCAGGCCGTATCGCACCTTGCGCGCAGGGTTTTGCGGGCTGCGGTCCCCCTGTGGCTTGGAGACGGAGAGGTCCAGGCTGTAGTAGCGCTGGTCGCCAAAGCGCACGCCCAGGCTGGTGGATCGCAAAGTCTGGTCGCGATAGGCCGACTCATGGAACCAGGTGCGTGCCTCCTCAAACAGCAGGTAGGGCTCCAGCGTCTTGATCCAGCGGTTGCTGGGGTAGCTGAACATGCGGTTCATTTCCCGCTCCAATTTATGATCTACAGACATCCACTGAAGTCTGTAAGTCGTTGAAAACAGGGCCGAAAGGCCCTTTTTTCATTCCAGTAACGTCCACTGAAATCCACCTGTATCCGCGACTTTTTAGTCCATAATTTAGTCCATAAATACGGGTGAGCGTGGTTCCGCATTGGTGTGTCGTTTCGTCTCGCGTCCGGCATGAGAAACCCTCTTCATCTCCGTTTACCCTTGGGATTCCCCGGTACCGCGCCTGGGCGCATCACCCAGGCCCCTTATCGAACCTCCGTTAGCAAATGCCGGTTGAGCACCAGCACGTCTTCTTCCGAGAACCTGCCGGCGTAGAACTGCAACTTGGCGTAGGCCTGGAACCATTCCACGTAGGTGCGCAGCAAGGCCTGCCGGGCCTGGTAGGACTGGCGTTCGGCCTGCAAGGCGTCGGTGTTGGTGCGTTCCCCGCCGGCCACGCTCTTGCGCATGGCGTCCACCAGCGCCGTGGCGTCGCTCACGTTCTGGCGCAAGGTGCGTATGCGCTCGGCGCTGGTGCTGAACACGCGGTAGTACTGCTCCAGCGTGGTGATGGTGGTGCTGGCGGTGTGTTCGAGTTCGTAGCGCGCCTGTTCCAGCCGGTTGTAGGCCTGGCGCGTGCTGTAGTAGCTGGAGCCGCCGCTGAACAGCGGGATGGTGACCTGCAGACCGATGGTGTTGGTCTTGTAGTCCCGGCCGCGGTTGTTGACGGTGTCCGAAACGATGCGCTCATGCGCCGCGTACAGCGACACGCGCGGCATGAACTGGCCCTTCTCGCGCTCCACCGTGAGGTCGTTGTAGCGCACCGCCAGGCGCGCGGCCTGAACCTCCGGGTTCTGCGCGCGGGAATCGGCCAGCAGCCGCTCCAGCTCGCCGTCCGGCAGCGGCGCAAGCATGGCCTGCTGATCGATGGCCAGCAGTTCGCCTGCGTGAACCGGCTGCCCCAGCAGCGCGGACAGTTCGCGCAGCCGATCCGCCAGGTCGTTCTCGTAGCCCACCAGCTCCGACTGCGTGGCGCTCACCTGGCTGCGGGTTTCCAGGATGTCGATCCGGGTGCCTTCACCCTGGGCCATCATGCGTTCGTTGCCGCGCAGCATGTCCTGGTACGCCCGCAACTGGTGCCGGGCCAGATCCAGCGAATCACGCGCCAGCAGCGCGTTCAGATAGGCGTCGATCAGCGCCACGGCCTGCTGCTGGAACTGCAGCCGGTATTGCACCTCGGCATATTCAGCCTGGGTCTTGCCCATGCGGTAGGTGCTGATGGCGGAATAGTCGAACAGCGTCTGTTCGATGGTCAGGCCCGCACGGCGGCCGAAGTAGCGGTAGTCGACGCTCTGCTGTCCGGCCGTCGTGCTGTCGTAATACTCGGTCTGGCTGGTGCGGTTGCGCAGGTAGTTGATCGAGGCCTGCGGCAGCAGTGCGGCGCGGGCGATGTTGCCGGCGTCACGCCCGGCGGCGAGCGCGGCGCTGGCCGCACGCACCTGCGGGTCGTTGAGCAGCATGCGCTCGTAGGCCTGCGTCAGGTCGAGCGTGCCCGACTGGCTGGGGCGCGTCGCTTGGGCCGGCGCCGCCGTGGTGGTAGCGGCAGAGGCGGCCGGCTGCGTCAACATCGGCGGGAACGCCAATTCTGTCTGCGCATGGGCGGTCGGCACGGCATCGGGCGCGAGCGCCGCCACAACGGTGGCGATGGAGATCAGGTACCGGCCCTTGCCGGTTAGGAATCCGCGCCGCGGGAAGCGGACGCACAGGTCGCCATACAGCGAGGCGATGCGTGTCAGTGGAGAAGTGCGCCAGCCCATTCATTCCTCCGTCAGTGCCAGACGGGTACGGTCACGCAGCGGCTTGAGCAGGTAGCTCATCATGGTGCGTTCACCCGTCTTGACGAAGGCCGTCACCGGCATGCCCGGCTGCAACTGCAGGCCCGGCAGCACCTCACGGCTGTCCAGGTCATCCACGCTGATCTCAATGTGGTAGTACGGCATCCCCTGTGGGTCTTCCAGGCGGTCGGCGGAAACTGTCTTGACCGTGCCCGGCAGCTTGGGCGTGGAGGCGCGGTTGAAGGCCATGAACTCCAGCTCCACCGGCTGGCCGGCCTGCACCTTGTCCACGTTCTGCACGGGCAGCTTGCCTTGCACCATCAGCGGCTGATCGAGCGGCACGATGTCCATCAGCGTGTCCCCCGCGCCGACCACGCCGCCCTGGGTGAACACCGCCAGCCCCGCCACGATGCCCTCGGTGGGGGCGACGATCTGCATGTTGTTCACTTCGTACTGCGCGCTGTCCAGACGCGAGCGCAGGTCCGCCGTGCGCGTGCGGGTCTCGGCCAGGGCCGTGCGCAGTTCCTTCTGGTAGTCCTCGCGCTGCTGGATCAGGCGCAGCTCGTATTCCTGCACCTGGCCCTGCAGCTGCGCCAGGCGCCCCTGGTCGTCGGCCAGCGAACCGGCCAGTTGCAGGTACTGGCGTTCGGACTCCAGCAGGCGGTTGCGCGCCAGCAGGCCTTCGTCGGCCAGCGAACGCTGGCCCGCCAGTTGCCGCTCGAAGGTCTCGCGCTGGCTGCGGCGCGATTGCAGGATGCGTTGCAGGCTGTCGCGTTGCTCGCGCAGCCCGCGCAAGGTCGCCTCCAGCCCATCCAGCGTGGCGCGCTGGGCGCTGCGGCGGCTGTCGAACAGTTGCCGCTGCGCCTGGATGATCTCCGCCGCCTGCAGGTGGCCCTCGCGTTCGGCCCGCAGCAGGTGCTCGTCGAAGGCGATCTGCGCCGCCCCGTCGCGTTCCGCCATCAGGCGGTTTTCCGTCGCCAGGCTGCTGAGAAACTGGAACTGCAAGGAATCCAGTTGGTTGCTTGCCACGTTCGGCTCCAGCACTACCAGCACCTGGCCTTCCTGCACCCGCTGGCCCTCAGTGACCAGAATCCGTTGCACCTTGCCGCCGCTGATGGGCTGCACCGCCTTGCGGTTGCCGCTGACCACCACCTTGGCATCGACTGGCACACCGGCATCAAGTGGTGCCAGCATGGCCCAGCCCAGAAAACCCACTACACCGACCAGAACGATCAGCCAGCCCAGCCGCACATAGTGGCGGTCATCCACCGACAGCAGATCATCCTTGGGGTCGATCAGGTCGGCATCCAGTGAAGAGGCGTCCATATTCATCGTCGTGCTCATGCTCCCTCCTTGCGTTGCGCAAAGTTCATCGCGGCCCCATAGGTGGGAATGGGCATGACCCGTTGCTGTGGTTGGGGTTGCCCGGACGTTGGCCTTGGCTGGGCACCGCGTTGCATGCGCTGCATCACCTCGGTCATCGGGCCGAAGTCGGCCTGGGCACCGGCGTGCAAAATCAGCAGCTTGTCGGCCTGCTTGAGGATGTTGGGCTTGTGGGTGATCAGCACCAGGGTGATGCCAGCGGCCTTCATCCGGCCAATGGCCTCGGCCAGCATGGCGTCGCCGGCTTCGTCCAGATTGGCGTTGGGTTCGTCCAGCACCACCAGGCACGGCTCGCCATACAGCGCACGGGCCAGGCCCACGCGCTGGCGTTGGCCGCCGGACAGGCCCATGCCGTTTTCGCCCAGGCGGGTCTGGTAGCCCTCGGGCAGTTGCAGGATCAGCTCATGCACGCCGGCCATCTGCGCGGCGGCGATCACCTTGGCCTCATTCACCTCACCGAAGCGGGCGATGTTCTCGGCCACGGTACCGGCGAACAACTGCACGTCCTGCGGCAGGTAGCCAATCAGCGCACCCAGCGCTTCTGGCCGCCATTGGTCGAGCGGGGCGCTGTCCAGTTGCACCTTGCCGCGTAGCGGCGGCCAGGCGTTGACCAGGCAGCGCGCCAGCGTGGTCTTGCCCGCGCCCGAGGGGCCAATCACCACCAGGGTCTCGCCAGCGGCCAGCTTGAAGTTGATGCCGTGCAGCACCGGCTGTGTCTGGCTGGGCGGGGCGGCCAGCAACTGCTCCACCGCCAGGTGGCCGGCGGGCCGGGGAAAGTCCATGCCCTTGGCCAGCGGCGGGAACTCCTCCAGCAACTGGCTCAGGCGCCGCTCGGCTTCCTTCACCTGCGTCCATTGACGGGATGCGCCAATGATCTGGTCGATGGGCGCCAGGGAGCGGCCCAGCAGGATGGAGCCGGCAATCATCATGCCCGCCGTCATCTGGTGTTCCAGCACCAGCCAGGCCCCCAGGCCCAGGGCCAGCGACTGCACCGCCATGCGCAGCGCCTTGCTCCAGCCCTGGATCTTCGCCATGCGCGCGCCGGCCAGGTTCTGCTCGCGCACGTAGGCCAGGTGCTGCTCGGCCCAGCGGCGGCGCAGGTTGGCCAGCATGCCCATGCCGGCGATAACTTCCGCGTTGCGCAGGTTGGCCCCGGCGTCGCGACGCGAGGCGATCGCCAGCTCGCCGGCCTTCTGCAGGTGCGGGCGGCTGACCCGTTCGTTGATCCAGCCCACCAGCATCAAGAGCGCCGTGCCGCCCAGGGCGAACCAGCCCAGCGCCGGGTGGAAATAGAACATCACCAGCACATACACCGGGAACCACGGCGCATCGAACAGCGCGAACAGCGACTGCCCGGTGGCGAACTGACGCAGCTGCTGCAAATCTTCCAGCGGCTGGGCGGCATTGAGCTTGCCGGTCTTGAGGTTGGCGCTGAAGGCGGCATCGTAGATGCGCGGCGACAGCTTGCGGTCAAAGCCCGTGCCCAGGCGCAGCACGACCAGTGAGCGCACCCATTCCAGCCCGCCCATGAAGGCATACATGCCCAGTAGCATGACCGTGAGCATCAGCAAGGTCATTTCGTTGCCGGAGGCCAGCACCCGGTCGTACACTTGCAGCATGTACAGCGCCGGGGCCAGCATCAGGATATTGATGACGCCCGAGAACACGCCAATGTGTACGAAACTGCGCTTGTAGGTCAGCAGAGCACCGGCCAATTCGCCGCGCGCACCCCCTGCCGGCCGGGATTTGCCTGCCGTCATCACATCACCAGCCCTTTTTACGGAAAAAAGAATCCCCCTCCCCGCAAAGGCGGGGAAGCCGAAAAGTTGCCTGCAAGTTGCTTTTGCAGGTTTTTCCGCAAACCGCTAGAATTGACGGCTTCCGGAAAACGGAGCCTGGCCAAAACGCACCAGGCCCCGGTACTGCCCCGGTCAGGCGGTGGCTCTTCCCGTCAGAAAATCACCACCGTCTTTCCGGTAGACCTCCATGCACTTCTGGAATGGTCGCTTACGCGGCCAGCAGGAGGTCGCTTTCGACTTCTGCTGTTGCGCAAGCGCAACCAGTCGTCGGGTAGTGGCCCAGCGCGGTGGGGTAGTAGTCGATCGACACATCCGTATCCGACAGGGCAAGGTCGATATTTGTCCAAGTATCAGCAATACCCAGAGACGCGCCTTCGGCCTTCAGGTATTGATCCAGAACGTACTCGAACGCCTGCTGCGAATGCGCGTTGTTTTCGAACGCCAGGTCGTACAGGATGGCCGAGTTCAGCGTGGCCGACTCGTAGTACTGCGGATTCGACATCAGGTTGGTAAACAAGGATGGAGTGGTGACGCTGCTGTCTACTGGAATGGCAGTGTTACCATCAGCGCTGCCATTGCCAGTGATAAGTTTTGCTACAGCATCTACGGCGATATTGAATCCGTTAACCACGATCAGCGGTTGCAGCGGATTGAAGGTCGTCAGCGTCGAGCACTCCGGGGACTCGCTGCTGTCACCAATCGGAGTAGTGCCCAGATATAGCGTATTAAGGCTACCCGAAGTCACGAATTCGAGGGCCCCATTGTTGTTGGCATCCACGGTATCCCATGAGAAACCATTGATGGAACCGACCAGGAACTTCCCGCCGGAAGAGCCACCCAACGGAACGCCTTGGCCGGCGTACCAGTTGAAATCGTAGATTTGGTAGGTGCCGGAAGGCGCGGACGGGTCATAGATCCCAGGCCCCTGGTGAAAACCCGACGGACCGCAAACGGAGCCGATGTAGAGGGGATTGCCGCCATTTTGGTAAATGCCGGTGTTGTCGTAAATGCCTTGCCAGGCACTGATATTGCTTTGAAGGGACATGTTGTCGCTCCTGTACTTTTCGCCGGTCGCAACTCCGGCAATATCACTCCAGCCCGGATGGCTGAAGCTGCGAAACCGTCAAAACCGGTATTCCATATGGGCAGTAACCGTCCGCCCTGGATAAAAGTTGTAGCCCAGTGACGTTGGCGTGGCATCCATCTTGTTCGTCAGGTTTGCCACATAGATGCCCGCCTTCAAGTTGTCGCTGAAACGATAATTGACAAACAAATCTAGCTTCATCACGCGAGGATAGAGATTGGCTTTCAGCCATCCCTCATCATCTGGCAAGGCACTGGAAGAGCTATTGCTCGGATGTGCCGCGCCTCTACTTTGAAAGCTATCGTTATACCAATAGGATGCGCGTTGCTTTCCCCGATAATGCAGCGTGCCGCCCAGCTCCAATCTGCCCGCATAAGGCGTCAGCGCTGCAGTCAAGCTGCCGTTGATCGGCTCGATCAGGTTGGCCTCCATCCAGTTCCAGCTTGAATAGCACAGGCGATCTCCTTTACCGATGCCGGTATAAGTGACGTTTCCTTGGCTATCCGTGGTTCTGTGGTATCCCTGGCCACTGGGAGATTGCCAACTGCACGTCTTGTTGTCATGCCGCAAAGGCAGGGTCAGATTGGCACGTACATAAAACAGTGGCTGCTGGTAGGCCAGGTTCAGCTCTAACCCCTGGCGAATCACGGGCTCCAGGTTGTTGACGTTGGAGATAAAGCCATTTGATTTATAAGAGGGCGTTGTGGATTCATTGGCCCTCAAAATGGGGCCATAACCAATATAGTTGCGAATGCGGTTGCGGTAGAATCCAAGGCCAACACTCAAAGAATCCCGATCCATCAGCCAGGCTTTACGCTGGTAATTAACGCCGAGATTGAGTGCCAGATTCTTTTCCGGTTCCAGGTCAGGGTTGGTGGTGAATCCCTGACGCATCCAGGTGCCATTGATATACATTTCATTGCTGGTTGGCGCACGTTCGCTATAGCCGATGCTTGCGTAGGTCGTTAATCCAGTGCCTGGCTTTGTGTATTGCAGTGAAAAATGAGCTTGTTTTAGATTGTATTTTTTATTTTCATCATGGGTGTCTGTTACCCTTGTGCCGCCACCAAACTCTTCTCGCTGTTGTCTTTCTAACTCTGCGGACTGGGAAATTGCTTCAAGAAAAGGCACGCCCTCACTTACTAGCTTCTCAAACCAATACATCTGGTTGAGTTGCGTTCCTGCCTTTTTTACATCGCCAACTATGTAGCGCAGATCGTAGGCGTCCATAGAGACGCGCTGCCAGCCAATACCGGCAGTGGCTTGCCAAGGGCTATCACCCTCGGTACTCAAGGCAAGAGAAAAACCTGTGGTGTCGGCACGAGAATCCGGGTCCCATTTCTGTCCGACATATTTGACGCCTGTGGTTTTCTCAACCCATCGTCCATACCATTCGTCTTCGCCCAGGCTGTCGACTTTCTTGTTGCGACGTGCAATCTCGATGCCAGCATCAAGCCGCAGCGGGCCCAAGGCCCCTGTATCGAAATGGCTGGCATTCGCCAGCTTCAAGCCAAAGGATTTGTTTTCCACGAAATAATGCATGTCTTCCCCAACAGCCACACTCCCGGTGAGTGCAACCCACCGTTGCTTGCGGTCTTGGGTTTCGTGGAACAGTTGTACTGTAGGGTTGATCAGATCAGAAAATTCGCCCTTGTACTTCAGGCTGACGACTTGGCTTTTTAACTCTGCACCGACAGACCATGGTTGGGCGCCCCAGATTGCCCCGTTCTCTGTGCCAGGCATGACTACCTCGCCATCAGGTGTTTTCAACCAGATTGAGGGCTGCTGGTCGGTTTGATATTTGGCACTGTTCGCCGTGGCAAATAGCTCCAGGCTTTGGTTGTTTGCATCATCGAAGAAATGGCGAACGCGCAGCATTTGAGCATCCGCATCACGCTGCGTACCTTTGAGCGCGCCAGACTTTGCGGCTTGCTTCAAGGCATCCAGTCTTTCCGGAGTCAGCTGACAATTATTAAAACCGTCTTGAAATCCCTTGGTGGGGCCAGCTATGCCGAGGTAACGACAATTGTCCTTGGTGTCTCTAAAGGGATACAGGCCATCAACATACTGCAAATTCCTTGCATGGAAATTCCTCAGCATGTCGCCCCTGTCGAAGCTGCTGCCAATGCGATACGCATCGTTGCTGCTATCGGAAGCACCGACCATGACATCCCAGCGCTCGTTGCGACCACCGAGAAAGAATGAGCCGGAGGGTTTTTCGCCGTTCCTGTATTTGCTGAACCCTGTGGAACCCCGGATCATCCCGCCAAAGCTTTTGCCCGGCAGCAGAATGTCGTCCAGGTCCATGTATTTGAAATCGACCGAGGCCCCCAGGCTTCCCAGCGTGCCGGTGCTGGTGTGGACGCCGCGGTTGACGTCGATGGAACTGAGCAGCCCCGGATCGACAAAAATGGAGCCGGTCTGGCCGATGTCTTTCGTGAAGGCATGGAAGTTTTGATTGATCCCTTCTAGCGATTGCGACACGCGGCCGTGTCCGGCAATGCCCTGAACCTTGACGGAGGTTTCCGGCGCTGCATAAAGGTTGTTCGCCGACACGCCTGATATCTGATCGAGCAAATCCGTCACATGACTGGCCTTGCGTCGCTCAACATCTTCCTTACTCGCCCCGGTGGTATTGCCGATCTTCTTTTCCTGTTCTTCAGCGGTGCCGGTGACGGTAACCGTATCCAGGGTGATGGCTGCACTACCTGGGTTTTCGTGAGAGCTGTTCTCTTCGCTGGTACTTGTGGTTGTCGCCAGGCCTGATGACGAGGGTAGAGCGGTCTGCGCAAGTGCGGCTTGGCTCCCCAATGCCAGGGCCATCGCCAAGCACAAGCGCTTGGGCCGGAAACGCATGGTGTCTCCGTTAGACACGCGCTCTGACCGAACCTTCTGAGGCTGATTGCGCCTCCCCATCCCCAACCGCAAAGCCATTGACTTTCTCCCTTTTAATGCTAATAAAAGTGCGAATGAGAAGTAATTACTTCGATAAAAAAAGAAACCTGCGAACCGGCCAAGACCGCCCCCCAAGTCACGCGCTCCTTCAGGAGTGGTGATGGGTCAAAACATGCAAGTTAAGATTGCGTTTCGCGCAGGAGCTTACAGTCCGCTGTAATCCCACTTCTCTGGCTAAATCATCCCCAGATTCCGCAAACCTTGCTAACGGTTTCCGGAAAAAATTTGACATATCGAGGATTTTTGTTGCAGTGCGATCTTCGTGGCGAGAAGACGCTTCACAGCACGTCGTGCTGGCCATCGTCGTTGCCCGCCATGAGGGTGCCTGCGCAACGCACGGCGCCCTGCGGTATGGCTCGACGGATCAGAGCAAAAACGGGGGAGCGTCTTGCTGAACAATGCGCGGGCTGATGCCCAGGGCGCATTGCTTGGGTGTGATGCCAGTGTGGCCGCGGAACATGCGGCTGAAATGGCTGAGGTTGGCAAAGCCGCAGCAAGCGGCGGTCTCGGTGACACTAGTGCCGCGTTTGAGCATGGCGACCGCAGCGTTGAGCCGGATGCGCGTCAGGCAGGCATGTACCGAGCAGCCGTAGAGCGCCTGAAAGCCTTGTTGCAGGCGTTTTTCGTTCAGTCCCACTGCGCGCGCCAGTGACTGAACGCTCCACTCCTGGCCATAGTTCTGCTCCAGCAGTGCGCGCGCTTCGATCAGTCGTTGCCGGTCACCTGGCACAGGGCGTTGTTGCATAAATCGTTGCTCTTCAAGCGGTAGGCTTGCAGCATGAGT
>ENA-UOJC01000882-UOJC01000882.1-human-gut-metagenome-genome-assembly--contig:-C104-NODE-882-length-46462-cov-70.931670_pt1 | contig 46462 bp, 42 predicted proteins | sample MGYA00242339_ERZ723886 | MGnify/ENA metagenome assembly ERZ723886 | reverse complement strand
TGAACCCGATGAAGCGCTGGAAAAATTTGCACTTCTATCTTGAACTCACATTCGGCGGCGGGCTTTTCCGAAATGCAAGTAATGCTTTTCGGAATGGAAGTAGTGCATGAAAAAATGCAAGTAACCCTTTTTGTGAATGCACTACTTGCATTTCGGCCCGAAATACGCCGTTTTTCCCCTCCGAAAGGCTCCGGAACGCCAGTAAATAGGGGCAGACCGCCGCGGTCTGCCCCTATGCTTACGCAAAGATACGAAATTTTCGCGCCAAAAGCAAGAAATGTTAAAAATGCGCCTTTCACGAAAAAAAGTGCCTCTCTTCTGTTACAAATGCCCACCTTTATGTGTTATATATATGAAGGGTACCCAAAAAGAGACCGCGCGGCGAACTCCGTGCACGGCGCCGCCGGTCTGCCCCGCCTCCCATGGATTCAAGGAAGTATCAGGAAAAATACCTCAGTCTCGCTCCGGCGCTCTACCGCATCGCCTTCTCCGTTCTCGGCAACGCCGAAGACGCCGAGGACGCCGTGCAGGACACCTTCCTCCGTCTCTGCGAGGAGACCGGCCGCCTGGCCGGCATGGAGCGCCCCGAGGCCTACTTCGCCGTCACCGTGCGCAATATCAGCATCAACCTCCTGCGCCAGCGACATGAAGTGACCGAGGCGGTAGAAACCCTGGAGGTGTCCGCCGGGCGCGGCGCGGCCGACCGCCTCGAGGCCCGCGACGAACTGCGCGACATCCTCGCCCGTCTCAGCGACAACGAGCGCCGTGTGCTCCTCCTGCGCCATGCGGCCGAATGCTCCTTCGCCGACATCGCCTCCCTCACCGGCCAGACCGAAAGCGGCGTGCGCATGCTTCTCAGCCGCGCCCGCCAACGCCTCCGCCACCTGTGCGGAGCGCGAACCGCCGCCGCCGGCATCACACAACCGACCAACTCAAAACAAAAAACATCATGAACCTAACGCACGAAACTGCCGCCGCACTGCTCGCCAAGTTCTACGCCGGACAGACCGACACCAGCGAAGAACAGCAGCTCCGCCTCTTCCTCACCGCCGACGACTGCCCCGCTGACATGCTGGCCGACCGCGCTGTCTTCGAGACGCTTGCCTCACTTGCCGAAGTGCCCGTCCCCGACGGATTGGAGGCCCGCGTCGCCGCCCGCCTCAAGGCCCGCCCCCGCCGCCTGGCGCTGCGCCGCTGGCTGCCAGCCGGCATGGCCGCCGCCGTGGCTGCCGTCTTCCTTTTCGCGCCCCTTCTGCGCCACGGCGCCCCGAGTGTCTACGAAGACACCTGCTCGTCGCCGCAGGAGGCCGCCGTCGAGGTGCAGCACACGCTCAACTGTGTGTCGGCGACGCTCGCCATGGGCCTCAGTGCCGACGATGACGAGCTCGGCCCTCCCTGTCCCTGACATCGTCTGCGGTTTCCTGTCCATCAATCATCTACTCCTTTAAAAAATGCCTCATCATGAAACAACGCGCCTCCTTCCGCCTCATCCTCCTGCTGGCCCTCCTGCTGGCCGCACCAGCCGTTTCCACGGCCCGCAACTCCGAGCGCGCCGCCCGTATCACCACCATCACCGGCGCCAAGGTGTATTATTCCTTCGACCGCTATGCCACCAATCCCAAAGTGTCGCGCACCTATATCTCGGGCGAGATGCTCAAGGCCGCCGGCACCACCTCCGTATGGAAATCGTCCGCCTGGGACATCAGCAAGGTGGCCTCGCGCCTCACCAGCCTCCTGAGCCTTCACACCCATAGCCGCTCCACCACCGCCAAGGTGCGCGAAGACTTCGAGAAGGTGATGAGGATGAAGGAGTACGAGGAATACATGAACACCGAGTCCGGCTCCATAAAGGTCATTGTCTTCTGCCACCGCGGCCGCGGTAAGACCATCGACGAACTCCTCGTCTTCCGTTTCCGTTCGGACTACTGCTCACGCGTCATACAGATGACCGGCAAGCTGCAGGCCTCCGACATCTCCGCCATTATCCGCAAAAGTCTCTAATTGTTTTCACACCTCTTTTTTACCGGCCGGCCGCCTGCCACAGCGGTGCTCCGGCGGCCGGCCACCTTTTTCAATCTATCTGCCATGCAACATCTCCATAAAGTCGCCGCCTTCCTGCTCGCCCTTCTCGGCCTCGCCGCCGCACGCGCCCAGAGCGTGCCCTTCGTCTCGGGCGAGGAGTATCAGATACGCTGCCTCGAGCTGCCCGGCGCCGCCGTGGCGCCCCGCGCCGACGACCCCCGCGCCATCGTCTGTACCGCCGCCTCCGCCGCCGACACCTGGTGGCGCGTCACGCGGCAGGGCGACGGCCAGTTCCTCCTGGTCAACACCGCCTCGGGCCGCTTCCTGACCTACGACGGCGTGCGCACCTCCATCCGCCGCTACGCCTATCTCAGCACAACCGACCACGGCGACCGCTCGCGATGGAACATCTATGCCGCCACCACCGGCCTCGGCGTGAACAACCACTCGCGCGGCGACCAGTACCTCAACGTGCGCCGCAACATCTACGTAGTGGGCACCTACGGCGAAACGGCCGCGTCGCTCACCTCCAACGAGCGCTTCTTCCTCGTCAACCGCAAGGGCAAAGTCGTCGACGAGTTCTATGGCAAGAAGGTAGTCCTGCCCGCCACGTGCTACTCCAATGTGAAGAAAGCCCTCGCCGCCGCGCCTTCCATGACGAGCTTCATCGACAATTCCACCTATTTCATCGGCGCCACGGTCAGCCGCAACGGTTCCTCCAGTACTTCCCGCGGCACCGCGGTCAGTCTTTTGGCTTTCACCATCAACAGGAAAAAGCCCGTCTATACCGCCGGCACCGACAAGTATCTCTTCTCCGTGCCCGAGCGCAAGCTCTCCGGCAGTGTGGAGGTACATCTCGCGGCCGTCTCGTCCTCCGAGGGCCGCCTCTACGTAGACGGACAGCCCGTGCCCCGCAACGGAAAGTTCACCTTCACCCGTGCCGGCCGCGCCCGCTACTTCCGCATCTCGCAGACCAATGCCTCCGGCGACACCGTGGCTACGGCGCGCCTGCAGTTCACGGCCCTGCCCATTGTCGAGATCAAGACCTCCGGCCTCTCCAAGCACAGTTTCACCGCCGGCACCTTCTGCCTGCACGCCCCCGACGCTTCCGGCGCCGACTCCACCCTCCGCGCGCGCTTCCGCCACAGGGGCGACTATACCTCGCTGCTTTCCAAGAAATCCTACGGCGTGAAGCTGGTCGACGCCAAAGGGCAGAAGCTCGACCGCAGCCTGCTCGGCATGCGCTCCGATAACTATTGGGTGCTCGACGCCTTGGCCGTCGACCCCGCCCGTATGCGCAACCGCGTCGCCATGGACCTCTGGGGCGACATGGCCACGCCTCCCTATTACGCCGCCTCGGCCCGCGGCGCCCGCACGGCCGTGAGCGGCCGGCTGGTCGAGGTGTTTGAGAACGGTTCATACCGCGGCGTCTACAACCTCTCGGAGCGCATCGACCGCAAGCAGCTGCAGCTGGCCCACAGTAAGAAGGGCAAGGTGAGGGGCTGTCTCTACAAGTCGAACAACTGGGACACGTGGACCTTGCTCGGCGCGCACCGTTCCTCGGGCAAGCCTGTGGGACAGCGGCCGCCGCACTACGACAACAACGCCTCGCGCTGGGGCTACTGGGAGTCGAAGTATCCCGAGCCCGGCAACGGGCAGAAGACCGACTGGAAGCCTCTCTACGAAGGCTGCGCCCTCGCCGGTGCCGCCGACGACAAGGAGTTCTGCCGGCAAGTAGCCGAGGTGTTCGATCTTCCGGCCCTGGCCGACTACTATCTCTTCATCGAACTCATCCACGCCGTCGACAATTCCGGCAAGAACATGTACTGGGCCGTCTACGACGCTTCGCAGTCGCGCAAGCTCACCCCCGTGCCGTGGGACCTCGACGGCACCTTCGGCCGCAACTGGGGCGGCCACCGCAGCGACTGCCGCGCCGACAACGACTACCGCCGCTATCTCATCAACGGCTCCATGCAGAACGCACTCTTCGAGCGCTTGTACAAGCTCAATGCCGCCGGCTGGAACGACTTGCTGGCGAGCCGCTACCGCAAGCTCCGCCGCACACACTTCAGTCCCGACGCGCTCTACGGCCGCTTCGCCGCCTACCACCACCTCATGCAGGAGAGCGGAGCCGAGCGCCGTGAGTGGCGCAAGTGGAGCGGAAACGGCGGAACCAGCTTCGACTTCGACGCCGAGAACGCTTATCTGAAAAACTGGATCAAGGCCCGTGTGGAATATCTCGACCGCCAGTACGGCTACAAGTAGCGTCCTGAGAGTGGCACGCCTTGCCACAAAAGTGGGAAGCACTGCCACAAAAGTGGCAAGGCGTGCCACAAATACGAATCTATAATTCTCCGATAATATGAAAAACATCTGTTTGCGCCGCGTCTTGTCGGTGCTGCTCCTCTGTTACCTTGTGTGCGCCGTCGCTCCGGCGCAGACTGCCGCCGACACCGTGGCCGCCCGCCGCGACACCTCCTCCTACAGCATCCGTGAGGCCACCGTCACCGCCACCCGTCTCGTCTTCGTCATGAAGAAGGACACCGTCGTCTACGACATAGACGCCCTGCAGGCTTCGCGCGGCGATATGCTCGGCGACATTATCGCCAAAATGCCCGGACTGGAGCTTCGCGACGGCGTGCTCTACTTCAAGGGCCGCGCCGTCAACCGCGTGCTCGTCAACGGTACCGACTTCGTGCGCGGCGACACGCAGCAGGCCCTCTCCAACCTGCCGGCCTACATCATCAAGAGCGTCAAGGCCTACGAGGGCCAGACCGACATCGCCAGGATCATCGGCATCGACGACGGCGAGAAGGAGCAGGTCATCGACATCATACTGCGGCGCGAATACCTCGGCACGTGGACCGGCAACGCCGATGTGGCCGGCGGCACGGACTACCGCTGGCTGATGCGCGGCTTCGGCAACACGTTCACCGACCGCTTCCGCGCCTCCGTCTACGGCGGTTTCGCCAACACGGGCCAGTACCAGGGCGTCTCCGACAACGGCGAGTGGCAGCAGAACGGCGGAACGGGTTCGTCGAGCGGCGACACGCGCTACATGAAGCCCGGCTTCTCGCTCATGTGGAAGAACCGCGCCGAAGAGAAAGGCGCTGGATTCTTCAAGGTGGAGGCCGGCGGCAACTGGGACTTCCGGCGCCACGACGACCGCGGCCGTTCGGAGAGCGAGTATTATCTCGACGACGGCACCAGCCTCTTCGAAATGGACCGCTCGCGCTCGCGCAACGACGAGAAAATATGGAGCGGCCGCCTCTACTTTACCTGGAAGCCCACCGAAAAGACCCACGTGGAGTTCGGCCCCAACTACAGCTACCGCACCTTCTTCAACCGTTCGCGGGAAGAGGGCGGCCGCTGGGACCAGCCTGTGGCCTCGCGCTTCCCGTCGCCCATCGACTCGCTCCTGCAGGCCGGCGGCGAAGGGTGGCCCGACGAAGGCGCCATCCTCCTGAACCGCAAGGCGGAGAACACCGGCAATTATATGCACAACTACTCCCACTGGCTCTACGCCACCCATAAGCTCACCGACAACAACTGGCGCCTCTCCCTGCGCAACTCTCTCTCGGCCCGCTACTTTTCCGGCAGGACCAGCTCGCTGACGGAGTACCGCTACTACCGCCCCGACGCCGCGCAACAGGACCCTCTCTACAACCGCCACAAGCGGCAGCACGGCAACAACTTCAACGTGATGAATTTTGCAGACCTCTACATCCCGCTCAAGTTCTTCCAGACCCTGCGCTTCACTTACGGCTATACGGGCGGACACAATTCCAGCAACAGCGACGGCTATCGTCTGGACCGCCTGGGCGGCCTCTTTGCCGACTACGACAACTACCTGCTGCACATGGGTACGCTCCCGACCGAGGCCGACTGGCAGCTGCTGGCGCGCGACGCCGACATTTCGTTCAACTCTACGGAAGACGCCCACAAGCACTGGGCAGAGGGCTATTTGCAGTACAACCGTCACGGCCTCTATACGACCCTGCAGCTGCTCACCCGTTTCGCGCACGACGAGATATACTACCGCAAGGACGGCTACGAGCCCCTGACGCCCTCGCGCAACTCCCGCGAGTACGTGGTGCACACGCAGTGGCGCTACACTTCCGACAGCATCGGCACCTTTGACTTCCGTTACTACTACGAGGTGACCCCGCAGTCGCTCGGCTATTCCATCGACATCCCCGACCGTTCCGATCCGCTCAGCGTGCGGCTGGGCAATTCCGGCCTCAGGGACAACAAGCAGCACAGGCTGTCGCTGAAGTACGACCGTACGCTGCGCGGCGCGGGCAGCCTCTCGGGCGACGCCTCGTGGACGGTGCGCAAGAATTCGGTTACGATGCGCAGCACCTACGACAAGGCAACGGGCGTGACCACCTTGCAGCCCACTACCGTCAGCGGCACGTGGACCGCCAGCGCCGCGCTCAATTTCAGCACGCCGCTCGACCGCGGGCAGCGCTTTACCTACAATGTGTCGGCCCGCTACTACCTCTCGCACAGCCCCTCTTTCACCACCGGCACGGCCGGCGCCGCGCTGCGCCGCACCGACGATGCTCACAATATGGCCGGCAGCATGGGGCTCAACGCCCGGCTCAACAAGTTCTTCGGAACGGTCAACGTTTACAGCCGGTATACGCTGACCCGCAGCGAAGCCCTGCGGAAGAGCACCTACGAGAACTTCTACGGCCATGTCAATCTCAGCGTGCAGTATCAGCTGCCCGCCGGCATAGAACTCAAGACCAACGCCAAGGTGCGCTACCTCACGGGCAGCAACGCCCTCAGCTACGATCCCTGGCGCACGGTGTGGGGCGCCAGCGTGGCCCGCTCCTTCCTGCGCGACAAGTCGCTGGCCCTGCGCCTGGAGTGTTCCGACCTGCTCAACCAGCGCTCCAACACCTATGCCTATTCCGACGCCGCCGGCCGCGGTTCGGGCTGGGACTACAACGTAGGGCGCACGCTCATGCTGCACGTGATCTATCGCTTCAGCACCAAGAAGGACTGAACGGGTGACGTGCTCTGACACACGCGCCGGACGATTTTAACACTTCTTGCTTTCCGACGAAAAATATCGTAACTTTGCATAAGCAGTTGGGGTGGGCCGTGATGGTCCGCCCTTTCTTTTAGCGTGTTGCAGGCCTGCCGGAGACCGAAATGCAAGTAATGCTTCTCCAAAAAGGACTACTTGCATTTTGAAATGCACTACTTCCATTTTTTAATACGTTACTTCGCGGGCAAAATGCACTACTTGCATTCCGAAAAAGCCCGCCGCCGAATGTTCACGAAGGTTAAATACGTTAAAGTCGCGCGGCGCTGCAGCCGCCTCTTCGTGCCGTGGCGCGTTTCGTCTCCGTAGGGCGGAATTTTGTGCATAATGATAAAAAAAGACGGCAAAAGGTTGGTATGTGTAATAAAATACGTATATTTGCCAATGAAAATGACATCCGACCCGACTCATGAAGCAGCGTTTCGACCTCCTACGACTTAGCAGCCTACTCCTATACTCCTCCCCCTTACGGAAGTGAGCGGTCGGTCTGCATACCCTCCCCGAAATGCAGCCGAGCCGTCGGCAAGAAGACAACGGACAACGGCCTTTCTCACTTTCAGGTGCGGAAGGCCGGTTTCGTATCACACCCCCGTCAACAACAATAACACATAAAAACAGAAACATTATGAGCGACAGACTTTTCATCTTCGACACGACGCTGCGCGACGGCGAACAGGTGCCCGGATGCCAGCTGAACACCGTAGAGAAAATACAGGTGGCGCGGCAGCTCGAGGCCCTCGGCGTGGATGTCATCGAGGCCGGCTTTCCCGTGTCGAGCCCCGGCGACTTCAACTCGGTCATCGAAATCTCGAAGGCCGTGACATGGCCCACCATCTGCGCCCTGACGCGTGCCGTGGAGAAGGACATTGACTGTGCCGCCGAGGCCCTGCGCTACGCCAAGCGCAAACGCATACACACCGGTATCGGCACGAGCGACAGCCACATCCGCTATAAGTTCAACTCCACCCGCGAGGAAATCATCGAGCGCGCCGTGGCCGCCGTGAAGTACGCCCGCCGCTATGTGGACGACGTGGAGTTCTACGCCGAAGACGCCGGGCGCACCGACAACGAGTATCTGGCCCGCGTGGTGGAGGCCGTCATCAAGGCCGGCGCCACCGTCGTCAACATCCCCGACACCACGGGCTACTGCCTCCCCCGCGAGTACGGCGCCAAGATAAAGTATCTCATGGAGCACGTATCGGGCATAGAGCGCGCAGTAATCTCCACCCACTGCCACAACGACCTCGGCATGGCCACTGCCTGCACGCTCGAAGGAGTGCTCAACGGCGCGCGACAGGTCGAGGTGACCGTCAACGGCATCGGCGAGCGCGCCGGAAACACCAGCGAGGAGGAGATAGCCATGATACTCAAGTGTCACCACGACCTGGGCATCGAGACCAACATCAACACCCAGAAGATAGCCCCCACGAGCCGCATGATAAGCTCCCTGATGAACATGCCCGTGCAGCCCAACAAGGCCATCGTGGGCCGCAACGCCTTCGCCCACTCCTCGGGCATACACCAGGACGGCGTGCTCAAGAATGTGGAGACCTACGAGATCATCAGCCCCAAGGAGGTGGGCATCGACGACAACGCCATCATCCTCACCGCCCGCTCGGGACACGCGGCCCTCAAGCACCGCCTCGAGGTGCTCGGCGTGGAGGTGGAGGGCGAGAAGCTCGACGCCATCTACGAGGCCTTCCTCAAACTGGCCGACAAGAAGAAGGAGGTGACCGACGACGATGTCCTCGTGCTGGCCGGCGCCGAGCGCTCGAGCCGCCACAGCATCAAGCTCGACTACCTGCAGGTGACGAGCGGACACGGCGTGCGTCCCGTGGCCGCCATCCTGCTCGACATAGCCGGCGAGAAGTTCCGCGCCGCCGCCGAGGGCAACGGCCCCGTCGACGCCGCCATCAACGCGCTCAAGGACATCATCAAGCGCAAGATGACGCTCAAGGAGTTTACCATCCAGGCCATCAACCGCGGCTCCGACGATGTGGGCAAGGTGCACATGCAGGTGGAGTATGACGGACAGGTATATTACGGCTTCGGCGCCAACACCGACATCGTGGCCGCCAGCGTGGAGGCCTATATCGACTGTATCAACAAGTTTCACAAATGAACCAGTTTCCCCGTTGGATGCTCGCCCTGGCCGGCGTGTGCCTCGTGCCCGTGCTGCTCGCCCCCTTCTATATGTTCGGCGGTCTGACGCCCTTCGGCACGAGTGAGTCGGGCTTCGTACGCTTCCTGCTCTATCTGCTCACCAATACCATCTGGCTGGTGCCCTCCCTGCTCTTCTTCGTCAGCCTCGACCTCTACCGCCGCGGCTACGAGGGCCGCGGCGTATGCGTCGCCGTGGCCGGCGTGGCGCTGACGGCGCTCAGTGTGGCGCTCCTGCTCGTCTGACGCCGCGCCGTCGTGCCCGCAGAGTGGCGCGCCTTGCCACAAAAGTGGGAGGCGGTGCCACAAAAGTGGGACGCCTTGCCACTTTCCGGCCGCCGCGCCGGACCGTGAATCGTTTTACCCGAAAAAGAAAATATATGAACACGCTTTTCGACAAGATATGGGACAGCCACGTGGTGCAGCACGTGGACGACGGTCCCGACCAGCTCTACATCGACCGCCTCTACATGCACGAGGTGACGAGTCCGCAGGCTTTCGCCGGCATGAGGGCCCGCGGCCTGCGCTGCTACCGGCCGGCGCAGATCTTCTGCATGCCCGACCACAACACCCCCACCCACGACCAGGACAAGCCCATCGCCGATCCCGTGTCGGCCCTGCAGGTGGAAACCCTCGCCCGCAACGCGGCCGACTTCGGCCTCAAGCACTTCGGCATGATGCACCCCGACAACGGCATCATACATGTGGTGGGCCCCGAACAGGGCCTCTCGCTGCCCGGCATGACCATCGTGTGCGGCGACTCACACACCTCGACACACGGTGCGGTGGGCGCCGTGGCCTTCGGCATCGGCACCTCCGAGGTGGAGATGGTGCTCGCCTCGCAGTGCATCCTCCAGGCGCGGCCCAAGACGATGCGCATCACCGTCGGCGGCCGCCTGCGCCGCGGCGTGACGGCCAAGGACCTTGCCCTCTATCTCATGAGCCGCCTCACCACCAGCGGCGCCACGGGCTACTTCGTGGAGTATGCCGGCGAGGCCGTGCGCGCCCTCTCCATGGAGGGCCGTCTCACGCTTTGCAACCTCTCCATAGAGATGGGCGCCCGCGGCGGCATCGTCGCCCCCGACGAAGTCACCTTCGCCTATCTCAAGGACCGCCCCTATGCGCCGAAGGGACGCGAGTGGGACGAGGCCGTGGAGCGCTGGAGGCAGTTGCGCAGCGACGACGACGCCGTGTTTGACCGCGAGGTGGCGTTCTCGGCTGACGACATCGAGCCCATGATCACCTACGGCACGAATCCCGGCATGGGCGTCGGCATCACGCACGACATACCCGTGCCTGCCGGTCCCTCGGACGAGAAGGCGCTGCAGTACATGGGCTTTGCCGCCGGCGAGCGCATGACGGGAAAGCCCGTGGACTATGTCTTCCTCGGTGCGTGTACCAACGGACGCATCGAGGACTTCCGCGCCTTTGCCGCCGTGGTGCGCGGCCGCCGCAAGGCTCCGGGCGTGACGGCCTGGCTCGTGCCCGGCTCGTGGCGCGTGAGCGAACAGATACGCGCCGAGGGGCTCGACAAGGTGCTCTCCGAGGCCGGTTTCGAGATACGCCAGCCCGGCTGCTCCGCCTGTCTGGCCATGAACGACGACAAGGTGCCGGCCGGCAAACTGTGCGTGTCGACCTCCAACCGTAACTTCGAGGGCCGCCAGGGGCCCGGCGCGCGCACTTGCCTCGCCTCGCCGCTCACGGCTGCCGCCGCCGCCGTGACGGGCGTTATCACCGATCCCCGCGAACTGCTCGGCGACCCGGCGTGAACCTATTCCAAAAGAAAGAAGAACATGAAACAGAAATTCAACATCATAGAGAGTACCTGCGTTCCCCTGCCGCTGGAGAACGTGGACACCGACCAGATAATTCCCGCCCGCTTCCTCAAGGCCACCGACAAGGAGGGTTTCGGCGACAATCTCTTCCGCGACTGGCGCTACAACGACGACGGCTCGCTGCGCGACTTCGTGCTCAACGATCCCGCCTACGGCGGCGAAATCCTCGTGGCCGGCAAGAACTTCGGCTGCGGCTCGAGCCGCGAGCACGCCGCCTGGGCCATAGCGGGATACGGCTTCCGCGTCGTCATCAGCAGCTTTTTCGCAGACATCCACAAGCAGAACGAGCTCAACAACTTCGTGCTCCCCGTGGTCGTATCGGAGGAGTTTCTGGCGGAGCTGTTCGCCGCCATCGCCGCCGACCCGAAGACAAAGGTCGTGGTGAATCTGCCGGAACAGACCGTGACCAATTGCGCCACCGCCCGCACGGAGCATTTCGAAATCAACGGCTACAAAAAATACTGTCTGATGAACGCGCTCGACGACATAGACTTTCTTCTCGAGAACCGCGCCAAGACCGAAGCCTACGAACAGGCTGCGGCACGGCGGTAAGTGCATCGGCACACATTATTTATATATGTATATGAAAAAAATATCGGGCGGCCTGCGCCGCCGGGCGCTGTGTCTCCTGCTCGTAGCCTGCGCCGTCGCGGCTGTAGCGCAGGAGCGCCGCCGCCCGCAGACGCCGTGTCCGCCATACCCTTATAGCACTGAGGAGGTCTCTTTCCTCAACGCCGCCGACAGCGTCCTGCTGGCCGGCACACTGACTTTTCCCGAAGGCTATACGCCGCGGCGCGCCGCCGCCACACCCGTGGTCGTGATGGTTACGGGCAGCGGACAGCAGAACCGCGACGAGGAAGTGTTCGGCCACCGGCCCTTTGCCGTCATCGCCGACTATCTGGCACGCCACGGCATCGCCTCGCTACGCTACGACGACCGCGGTACAGGGGCCTCGGGCGGCAATGCGCGCACGGTAACCCCGTCGTCGAATCTGCGTGACGCCCTGGCCGCTGTGGAGTATCTGAGACGGCGCGGAGGTTTCGGAAAAACGGGAATGCTGGGTCATAGCGAGGGCGGACTTATCGCCGTCGTGGCGGCAGGTATGCCCCTGCCGGCGGAGATGGGCGTCGCGTCGCGTCCGCGCCGCCGCAAGCATCCGCTGAGCTTTGTCGTGAGTCTGTCGGGCCCCGGCGTGGGCGGTGACAGTATTATCGTCTATCAGAACCGTAGAGGACTGGGCGAAGCGGGCTTTTCGCCGGTCGCCGTCGAGGGGTACTGTGCCGTGCTGAAGCGCCTCTTCGAACTGCGGCGCCAGTCCCCGCAGGTGAAAATCGACGCCGCGCTGGCCGACTCCGTAGCCGCGGCCGTGGCGCCCGGCTTGCCGGTGCTGCTGCGCGCCAACCTGCGCTACTTCTGCGACGGCGCGAATCCCTGGCTCGAAGCCTTTGTCGTCAGCGATCCGGCCGAGGCGCTGGCCGCCGTAGCCTGTCCCGTCATGGCCGTAGGCGGCGAGCGCGATGTGCAGGTCATTCCCGACGCCGGCGTACGCGCCATAGCCCGCTACCTGCCCCGTCACAAAAAGCATCTGCTGAAGGAATATGCCGGCCTGAACCATTTGCTGCAGCACTGCACGACGGGCGCCGTGACCGAGTACGGGGAAATAGAGGAAACCATCTCGGAAGAAGTGCTCGCCGATATGGCTGCCTGGATATTACGGGTGGCGAAATAAGACGCCGCGCCGTGTTTGCCTTAAAAGTCCGCGCCGCCTGACGAACGATTCGTCAGGCGGCGCGGATAAGTTTTCGGAAAACGCAGATAAGTCCCGCGGCGCGTGGGTCAGGGCGCGTCATTTTGCGCGTTCGAGTCCCGAGCGCTTCGAGCGGTTGTAGCTGCGGTAGTCGTCGAGTTTTATCTCCACCTCCGGCTCGCGCAGGCCGCCCGCTTGCGGCAGAGCGAACTTCAGGTATTTGATGGTGAGGCCGCGGGCCATCCATTGTTGCTCGTAGTAGGTCTGTGTGCCCAGGATACTGCGCAACTCCTCGTCCGTCTCGGCCGCGAGCGTGTGGTACAGGTCGTCGGTGCGGAAGAGTACGGGCAGATTGTTTTCGGCTACCATGAAGTTCGTGTAGGTGAAGAGGAAATTGCTGTCGGTCTTCACGTGTATGATGCCGTCCTCCTGCAGGAAGCGGCGGTAGCGTTCCATGAAATAGGTCGAGGTGAGGCGTTTCGTCACCTTCTTCATCTGCGGGTCCGAGAAGGTGAGCCATATCTCGGCCACCTCGCCGGCGGCGAAGAAACGGTCGATGAATTCGATGTGCGTGCGCAGGAATCCCACATTCGTCAGTCCCTCGTCGCGTGCCTCCGTAGCCCCCGTCCACATACGGGCGCCTTTTATGTCGACACCGATAAAGTTCTTGTAGGGGAAGAGGCGTGCCAGTCCCACGGCATACTCGCCGCGGCCGCAGCCCAGTTCGAGAACGATGGGATGGTCGTTGTGAAAGAAGTCTTCATGCCAGCGTCCTTTCAGGGCGAAGGGCTGCGGGTCGACCGCCACGCCGGGCGCTTCGACCACGAGAGGGTTCTCCGCCATCTCGGCGAATTTGGCCAGTTTATTTTTGCTCATGATTCAGCGTCTTGTTGATATCGTTTTCTACTTTCTCTAATTTCTTGCGGCAGAAGGCCAGGAGTTCCTGCGCCTCGCGTATGTGCCCGCTGAGGCTGTCGAGCTGGAGCGAGTCGCGCTCCAGTCCGTTCACGATTTCCTCGAGGCGTTCGGTGGCCTGCTCGTAGGTAAGGTCTTTGGGTAACTTCATCGGTGTGTGTTGAACTTATGGGTTGATGTCTTCGGAGGTGTGTCCGTCGTCGCGGGGCGTTTCGTCCACCCTCTCCACGCGGCTTGCCACTTCGCCGTCGGCCAGGCGTGTGACGAGGCGTTCGCCCGGCCGGATGTCGGCAACGCTCCGCACCACGCGCCCGTTGACGAGCGTGATGCTGAAGCCCAGCCGCAGGATGCGTTCCGGTCCGGCCAGCCGCAGAGTGCGTCCGGCCAGTTCCAGCCGGTGGTGCTCGCGTGTGAGGCGCGCTCCGACGGCCTGTTCCAGCCGTTGCGGGTGGGCGTCGAGGCGGCGGCGTTCGTCCATGAGGCGGCGCAGCGCGCGCATTCTTACCTCCGCTTCCACGTGCGCCAGCCGCTGCCGTTGACGGCTGCCGTATTGCGTCGTGGCCACGCCCAGACGCGCCGCCAGGCGGTAGAGAGCGGTCTGCTCGCGCTCGAGGCGCAGGCGCAGCGCGGCGTCGAGGCGTTCGGCCAGGCGATCGACGAGACGCTCCTCGGCCTGCCGCGACTCTATGAGGTAGGCCGCGACGGCCGTCGGCGTTTTCAGACGCATGAAGGCCACACTGTCGATGACCGTTTCGTCGCGTTCGTGGCCGATGCCCGTAAGTACCGGCAGCGGAAACTGTGCCACGTTGGCGGCCAGTTCGTAGGAGTCGAAGCCGTTGAGGTCGCTCACGGCGCCGCCGCCGCGGATGATGGCCACCGCGTCCCAGCGCCCGCTCTCGGCGGCGATGGCGTTGAGGGCGTCGATGATGCTCCGTTCCACCCGCTCGCCCTGCATGACGGCGCCGAATAGACGCGTGGTGAAGACGAAGCCCGACTGTGAGAGCTGGTGGCAGAAGTCGCCGTAGCCGGCCGCCGTGGCGCTCGACACGACCGCCACGCGCCGCACGGGCCGCGGCAGCCGCAACTCCTTGTTGAGGTCGCGCACGCCGTCGGCCTCGAGCTGTGCCAGAATCTCCTGCCGGCGGCGGGCCACATCGCCCAGCGTGTAGGACGGGTCTATGTCGACCACATTGAGCGAATAGCCGTAGAGTTCGTGGAAGTTTATCTCCACCTGTGCCAGTATTTTCAGACCGGCCGCGAAGCGTCGGCCCGTGGCCTGCTCGAAGCGCGCGGCGATGGCGGCGTAGCAGTGGCGCCATATCGTGCCGCGAGCCTTGGCCGCGAGGGCGCCGCTGAAGGCGTCCTTCTCCACAAATTCCAGATAGCAGTGGCCGCCGGCAGCCGGCCGCACTTCGCTCAGTTCGGCCGCTACCCAGAAGTAGCCGTCGAGTTCCAGACGGAGCGTTTCGCGCACGAGGCCGTTGAGTTCAAGCAGGGAGAGGGGAGTCATGTGTCAGACGGGCGGATAAAGGGGACTGCTGGTGCATCTTGCCGTACCGGCGGAGAAAAAGTGGGAAGGCGTGCCACAAAAGTGGGAAGCAATGCCACAAAAGTGGGAAGGCGTGCCACTTTTTCTCCGCATAGTGTTTCCGGCAGTCGGGTGCTGTGTCATTTCTTCTTGCTGAGAGCCTCGTGGGCTTTCCAGAGGTCGGGCGTGCCGTAGCCGTACACGTTGTCGGGATGTTCGGCATTGTTGCCCGCCTGCTGTACGGCGCGTATTATCTCCACCGGCCGGCGGTCGGGGTGGGCCTGCAGGAGGCACGCCACGGCGCCGCAGAGTATGGGCGTGGAGAAGGAGGTGCCGTTGGCCACGGTGACGCTGCCCGTTTCGTCGAGCAGCCAGGAAGTCTGTCCGAGGGCCATTACATCGGGCTTTATGCGGCCGTCGGCCGTGTTGCCGAGCGAGGAGAAATTGGCGTTGCGCAGACTGGGCGTGAGCGCCCCCACGGTGATGATGTCGCGGGCGTCGGCCGGGAAGCCTATCTTCTTCCAAGGATCGTTGCCGCTGTTTCCGGCACTGTTGAGCACCAGCAGTCCGCGGCTCGCCGCGAGCGAGGCCGAGCGGCTGTTGACGGCCGTCTGTCCGTCAAGCTCATGATATTTGTGCGAGGCCGCAGGGTCGTCGAAGCCGTAGTAGCCGAGCGAGCTGGTCACGATGTCGACACCCAGGCTGTCGGCATATTCCACTGCGGCGCACCAGTTGTCTTCCTCCACAAGGTTCTCGCTCTCGTTGTCTTCGCTCTGGAGCAGGTAGAAGCTGGCGCGCGGCGCCGTTCCTACGAGCGAGCCGGGCATGTCGGCGGCTATGCACGAGAGCACCATGGTGCCGTGCGACTGCGCGTCGTAGACATCGCCCTTGCCGTCGCCTACGAAATTCTTGGTGCCGAGAATGTTGCAGTTCTTCAGACCCTCGATGCAGTCGGCGTTGAGAAATCCGCCGTCGATGACGGCTATCGTCACGCCTTCGCCGCGGAAGCCGGCGGCATGGAGCCTGTCGGCGCCGAGCATGCTCACCTGTTGCTCGGTGTGGCCGTAGAAGTTGTCGAGCGTGTCGCGCGAGTTGATGAGATATTTGTGGCGTTCCATGAGCGGCTGCCGCCGTATGCTGTCGGGGCTTTCCCATACCTTCACCGTGGCGGCTATGAACTCGATGGCGCTGAGGTCTTTCATCAGCGTGCTGTCGGCGGTCTCCACCACGGCCGTGTTGTTCCATTTGCTCGTGTGGAGCACCTTCAGGCCGCGGCCGCGCAGGTAGTCCAGATAGACGGGCGACACGGGGAGGTCGTGGCGGTCGACCTTGATACCGTATTTGCGTCGCCGGTCAAGCGCCTTTTCCGAGAGAAACTCTTCGGGACGCTTGAGCGAGTAGGGGCTGTTCTTCTTGTCGGTGAAGACGACGCGGTAGCGGAAGGTCTTGGGCACCTTCACGTAGTCGGATTCCTGCGAATCGTAGTCGGATGCCATTAAGTCGTCGCCGGCGACGGTGTCGGCCGGTTCCTGGGCCACGGCCGTCGCGGCCAGGCAGCAGAGGGATAGGAGTAAATGTTTAATCATATCGTTGTGTTGTGTTTGGAATTTGTCTGGAGAAAAATAGGTCAGGCCGACGGTCCGCGCTCATAGCCATGCGCCGATACCCGTCTGGGCCGCGATGACGGCGCCGCCCACGAGGCGCCGGCCCGCGTAGAACACGGCGCTCTGTCCCGGCGTGACGGCGCTCACGGGTTCGTCGGTGCGCACCAGCAGGCGGCCGTAGGGCAGGCGCTCGGCGCGGCAGGCCACGGGGCGGCTGTGGTAGCGTATGCGCACGGCGGTGCCGGAGGGGGCGAACAGCTGCGCCTCGTCGGCCACTACGGCGTCTTCGGCAAAGAAGGCGTTGACACGCAGGTCGGCCTCACGCCCGAGCACGATGGTGTTCTTCGCGGCGTTGAGGCGTAGCACGTAGGCCGGCTCGCCCAGGGCGATGCCCAGCCCCTTGCGCTGCCCTACCGTGTAGAACGGCACGCCGCGGTGCGTGCCTAAGGGGCGGCCCGTAGTATCTACGAAGCGGCCGCCGTCTACCTCTTCCGCAAGCTCCGGCCGCTCCTGGCGCAAAAAGTCGCGGTAGTCGCCTTCGACGAAGCATATCTCCATCGACTCCGACTGTCTGGCCCGCAGCGTAAAGCCCCGGTCGGCCAGATATTGCCGCACCTGTGCCTTCTCCATTCCGCCAAGCGGAAAGATGCAACGGGCCAGCGTGCTCTGCGGTACGCGCCACAGAAAATACGATTGGTCCTTGCGGGCGTCGTCGCCCATGAGGAGAAAGGGCTGCCCCGACAGCATTTCGGTGTTCACGTAGTGTCCTGTGGCCATGAAGGGGCAGTCGAGGCGGTCGGCCCACTCGCGGAGCAGGCGGAACTTGAAGTCGCGGTTACACACGACGCAGGGGTTGGGTGTGCGTCCTGCGCGATATTCGTCGACAAAGTAGCGCACGACGCCTTCGCGGAACTCCTCGCGGGCATCGACTACGATGTGCTGCATATCGAGGCGGTCGGCCAGTTCGCGGGCACTGCGCACGAAGTCGGGCTCCGCCTCGCCGCCGGAGAACTGGCCGGGAAGATCCCACACGCGCATGGTCATGCCCGTCACCTCGTAGCCGCGTTCACGCAGCATGAGGCAGACGGCGGAGCTGTCTACGCCGCCCGACATGGCTACCAGTATACGTTTCTTTTCCATACGCCCGCAAAGTTAGCGAAAAGCCGCGGCACGGGCAAATTTCTGAAGTATACGAAAAAGGCCGCAACGGGTGGTGCGGCCTCTGGAAGTAGCCGTCGGCCGGCTCATTCCATGTTCCTGTACCAGTCCGCGGCACTCATGGAGTCTTCGGCAAGGCCGGTTTCACCGCCGTATACCTCGTCGTGTTGCGACTTGTCGAGCCCTATTCTTTCGCTGGTTCGGCTCACACGCATCGGTATGATCTTGTCGGTCATCCAGTAAAGCGCGTAGCTGACGACAAAGGTGTAGGCTATAACAAGCAGTAGCACGATGACATGATTCCAGAAGAACTGCGAATGCGAAATGATGTGAGGATCTTGCGCCGCGAAGAAGTCATAGGCGAAGACGCCCGTGAGAAGTGTGCCGATAATGCCGCCGAGGCCATGCGTAGGGAACACGTCGAGCGCATCGTCGAGCATGTGGCTGTAGCCTTTCCAGCTGCAGGCCATGTTGCAGCAGAATGTGATGATGAAGGCAATGCAGACACTTTGCCCGACGCTGACCCAGCCGGCCATCGGCGTGATGGCGACAAGACCGACTACCGCACCGATGGCGGCACCCATGGCCGAGGGCTTGTGGCCTCTCAGACCATCCATCGAGACCCATACGATCATCGCGGTGGCGGCAGCCGTGTTTGTGTTGAGAAAGGCGGAGATGGCAATGCCGTCGGCCGCGAGCGACGAGCCGCCGTTGAAACCGAACCATCCGAGCCACAGAAGGGCAGCGCCGAGAAGTACAAAAGGTACGTTGGCGGGTTTTGTCTCGGCATTCTCCGTGCGTTTTCCGAGAAAAATAGCTCCTACAAGAGCGGCGATACCTGAAGCGGCATGCACCACTATGCCGCCTGCATAGTCGTGTACGTGCATCATTCCGAAAAGTCCTTCGGGATGCCAGGTGCAGTGGGCCAGCGGACAATATACAAGTATTGTCCACAGCACCATGAATAGCAGATAGCCGACAAAGTGTACGCGCTCGGCAAAAGAGCCGGTGATGAGTGAAGGGGTAATGATGGCGAATTTCATCTGGAAGAGCGCGAAGAGTGCCAGAGGAATGGTGGTGGTGGCGATGCCGGTCTGTGTCCATTCATGACCGCTGTCGGTAATGTTGGTTACACCTACATTGTCGAACATAAAGAAGGTCGCTGGGTCGCCGATAATATGTCCTATGTCCTGGCCGAAAGCGAGGGAAAAACCGAAAACTACCCAGATGACGCTGACGGCTCCCATGACGATAAAACTCTGTAACATGGTGGAGATGACATTCTTTGCACGTACCATGCCGCCATAGAAAAACGAGAGCCCGGGTGTCATCATCAGTACAAAGATAGTTGCCGTTATCATCCATGCCACGTTAGCGAATATATGCGTGTTCTCCATGTCGAAAATGTCCTTACGCGGCGTGACGATGCAGCCGGCAATGCTCAGACCAAGCATGACCAGAAATACGACGAGCCATGCGACATTGATTCTTTTTACTCTTAGAATGTTCATAATGAATATGGTTAAGTGAAACTTGATAAATTATTTTTACTCTTCTCCGTAGTTTTGTACCCAAACCTCAACTTTGTTTTGAACAAGCAAAAAGCCATCGGAAAAGTCGCGTGCTTTCCGATGGCTTTCTAAGGCTTGACGGCAGTCTCCGAATAATGCTTCGGAAGATTGCAGGTCGTGTAATATCTGATAATGTATAAAGTGTCATTTTGTTCTTCTATTACGTTTATATTTTATATTATTCTTGTTTTTAGCGGTAAATGCTTTCAAATTTATTGTTTTAACGCTGCAAAATTAGCAAAATAATATTTTATATACAAGCACTGCCTGCTGAAATATTTTGGTTTGTCGTTGTAATCCCACATTATGGCAGTCTGGTTTTGCCGGCTTTATGTCCGTCCGCAAAAGCCAGTTCCGCCGCAAAGGGTGTTACTTTCTTTGCCTCTTCTTACTCGTCTTTTCGTTACTTTGTTGTATCTTTGCGGTCAAAATCACCTTTTTAATATGTTTGAAAACCTAAGTGAACGGCTTGAGCGGTCGTTCAAGATACTCAAGGGCGAAGGCCGCATATCCGAAATCAACGTGGCCGAGACCCTCAAGGATGTGCGCCGTGCCCTGCTCGACGCCGATGTCAACTATAAAGTAGCCAAGAACTTCACCGACACCGTGAAGCAGAAAGCCCTGGGGCAGAATGTGCTCACCAGCGTAAAGCCCGGCCAACTCATGGTGAAGATCGTACACGACGAACTGGCCGCGCTCATGGGCGGACAGGCCGCCGAGCTCAACCTCAAGAGCCGGCCTGCCGTCATCCTCATGGCCGGCCTCAACGGTGCGGGTAAGACGACACTCTCCGGCAAACTCGCCCTGCTGCTCAAGGCGAAGAAAAACCGCCGGCCGCTTCTCGTGGCCTGCGACGTATATCGTCCTGCAGCCATAGAACAGCTGCGCGTACTGGCCGAGCAGATAGAGGTGCCTGTGTACATGAATCTCGAATCGGACGACCCCGTGGCCATAGCCCTCGAGGGCATCAAGGAAGCCAAGGCGAAGGGTTACGACACCGTCATAGTCGACACCGCCGGCCGCCTGGCCATCGACGAAGCCCTCATGAAGGAAATAGCCGCCATCAAGCAGGCCGTGCAGCCCGACGAGACCCTTTTCGTAGTCGACGCCATGACCGGTCAGGACGCCGTAAACACCGCCAAAGAGTTCAACGAGCGCCTCGATTATGACGGCGTGGTGCTCACCAAGCTCGACGGCGACACCCGCGGCGGCGCCGCGCTCTCCATACGCACCGTAGTGGACAAGCCCATCAAGTTTGTCGGTACGGGCGAGAAGATGGAGGCGCTCGATGTGTTCCATCCCGAGCGAATGGCCGACCGTATCCTCGGCATGGGCGACATAGTCAGCCTCGTAGAGCGTGCGCAGGAGCAGTATGACGAGGAAGAGGCCCGCAAACTGCAGCGCAAGATACAGAAAAACCAGTTCGACTTCAACGATTTCCTGGCGCAGATACAGCAAATCAAGAAGATGGGCAACCTCAAGGACCTTGCTTCGATGATACCCGGCGTAGGCAAGGCGCTGAAGGATGTGGAGATCGACGACAATGCCTTTAAGGGAATAGAGGCCATCATACAGTCCATGACGCCCCGGGAGCGTACACATCCCGAAATCCTTAACCAGAGCCGCAAGAACCGTATCGCCAAAGGTTCCGGCACTACGCTTCAGGAGGTGAACCGTCTTGTCAAGCAGTTCGACCAGACGCGCAAGATGATGAAGATGGTAACGGGCTCGAAGATGGGACGCATGATGGCACACATGCCCAAGATGCCGGGAATGCCCGGCATGCCCAAAATGAAATAAAGTGTCGCGCTCCCGGCAGGGAACCGATGGCACAAGTCATGCAACTTATCCGTATACGCCCGCCGCGCCGCCTTGGCGCGTCCGGGCGTATACGGCTTCAAACAATCGGTAATTATGCAGATAATAGACGGAAAGGCCACGGCGGCCCGCATCAAGGAAGAAATAGCCGAAGAGGTGGAACGCGTCGTGGCGGCGGGCGGCAAGCGGCCCCATCTGGCCGCCGTGCTTGTGGGGCACGACGGCGGCAGCGAGACCTACGTGCGCAACAAAGTGCTGGCTTGCGAGGCCTGCGGCTTCAAGTCGACGCTCATACGCTATGAGGACGATGTGACCGAGGAGGAACTCCTGGCCTGTGTGGCACGCCTCAATGCCGACGCGGAGATAGACGGTTTCATCATCCAGTTGCCTCTGCCGGCCCATATCAACAAGCAGCGTGTCATCGAGAGTATAGACTTCCGCAAGGATGTCGACGGTTTTCATCCCGTCAACGTAGGACGCCTTGCCATAGGCCTGCCCTGCTACCTCTCCGCCACCCCCAAGGGCATACTCACCCTGCTGCAGCGCTACGGCATCGTGACGAGCGGCAAGAAGTGCGTCATTCTCGGACGCTCCAACATAGTGGGCAAGCCCATGGCCCAGCTCATGATGCAGAAGAACTACGGCGACGCCACCGTCACCGTATGCCACAGCCACAGTGCCGGGCTCAAGGAGGAATGCCGGCAGGCCGACATACTTATCGCCGCTATCGGACGCCCCGGATTCGTAACGGCCGACATGGTGAAGGAAGGCGCGGTGGTCATCGATGTAGGCACGACGCGCGTCCCCGACGCCACACGCAAGAGCGGCTTCCGCCTGTCGGGCGATGTCGCCTTCGACGAGGTCGCGCCCCGCTGCAGCTACATCTCGCCCGTGCCCGGCGGCGTAGGGCCCATGACCATCTGCATGCTGATGCTCAACACGCTTGCCGCCGCCAAGCGCGAGTTCTACGCTTGAGGCGTCGGCGCGGCCGACGACATATTATAATAAGGGGGACTGCCGTCGGCGGCCCCCCTTTTCGTACTCGTCTGCATGCAAAGTTTCCTTTTGTTTGCCGCGGAGTGTCGTTTTTGCAGCTGCCGCGCCTGTTTTTCCTAAAAAATCCGTATCTTTGCCCTCAATCCAGTTAGCCCGACGGGGCGGTGGGTTATTTATTGGTAAAGGACGTCTACGAACGTTCTCTTCTACAGTCAAACTTCGCAAACTTGACCCCAATTCGGAAGAGACGGCAACGAGATGTCCATGCTGGTGTATTATGCTTGCCCGAGGCGCGCGGAGGGACTTTTCCCCGCTCGGCTGTGGGTTCATAATATGGTTCGGCGTGGGCTAACTGCGTTGCTTATCCTGAATTGGAGGCAATGCGAAGGCCTGACTGTGGGATGAGCAAATGTATGCTTCCCACGCTCTTTTTCAATATCTACCTCAACAATCCTAAAAACATCGAACAACTCCTTTAAGGGAAGCGGGGAGCTCTTAAAAAACAAAATCAATGAAACGTTTTTGTATCTTTGACGGAGTGAGAACTTCGGCTGCCTCGCGCTTCTTCCGGACTTTGCTTCTGGCGGGAGCCTGTGCCTGCACTTTGGGGCTGAACTCGTGCGACCTCTTCGGCGACGACGATGAAGACGACGGCGGCGACGGGCCGGCTACCGTAGTGCCGCCCCCGGTGTCCGACGGCCGCAGCCTTATTCGCGAACGTGTTATCAAAGACCTCGTGGACGGTGTCGACGAGCTGACGACCGTACAGTATGACGACTACAACCGTCCCGCGCGGATCGACTGCTATCTGGTGGCAGTCGAAGATCCCTCCGGCGAGACCAAACCCGGAGACCGGAAATTGCTCATGACCTTTCAGATGGACTACAATAGCGGCGAGGTCTTCTTCCGCTATGCCGACGCGCAGGACGAATATCAGAGCCGCGGCTCCTTCAACCTCAATGCCTCGGGCTACGTGCAGCGCGTGTCGGGCGACTACGGCAACTGCGCTTTCGCCTATACCGACGGCTATATGCGGCAGATCAGGGCCCGTATCGACGGCGAAGAGACAAATACCTACCTCAACTGGGACAATGGACTGCTGACGAGTGCCACGCAGGGCGACCTTACCTTCTTCTGGCGCTACGGTAGCGAGACCAACACCAACGGTTTCGACAACAACTCCAACATAGGCGTGTATGGCTTCCTGGCTACTGTCGATCCGACGGGACAGACCATGCTTATAGCCGACATCCTCGCCTCCAGCGGCATCTTCGGCAAGGCGCCGGCCAAGTTGCCCGTAAGCTGTGTGCAGAACGAAGACGGCGATGAGGACATCACCACGTTCTCTTATACCAAGGATACGGAGAACCGCGTCTCGTCGTTTACTTTCGACAACTACGGCGACGGATATACTTTCCACTACAGTTATTGATAAACCATTGGTCTCATGAAGAAAAAGATGTTCATGGCCCTCGCCGCCTTCCTTGTGTTCGCCGGCGCACGGGCACAACAGGATTCGGCCATGGCCGCCAGGGTCGACTCCCTTTCGCAGGTGGTGAACAGACTGCAGGCCGACAGCGAGCGCCGCGACTACGACGCCCGGCAGGAGCGCATTTGGAAACGCAAGAAGGGACTGGTGATCGGCTGGGTCAACCAGACGCTCTCGGCCCCCGACGGCGAGGTGATCAATCCCGACGGCACCAGCCGCTGGAAGAGCAACGTGGGTGTCAACCTGCGTCTGTTCGACCGCACCTGGTACGTGCACAAGGCCATAGCCGGCATGGTGAGGTTCGGCATCGACTTTGCCGTCGACATGAACTACGCTCAGTACAAGAAGTCGAAGGGCGTGAAACTGTCGATGGGCGACGATGACGGCTTCGACGACGGTTTCGGCGATGATTTCGACAACTTCGACGAACCTTCCGTCGACCTCGATCTCGGCATGCATCAGCTCGACGGCGGCCTGTCGGTAGGCCCGTCGGTGACGGTCGTCCCCTTCTACTGGCTCGACAACCGCCATCTCGACGACATCAAGGTGAGCCTTTACTACCACTTCCTGCCGTCCTATTCCGGCATCATCCGGAGCGGTGACGACGATACCGAAGTGGCCTCCGCCTTCAACCTTTTCGGCACCGTCGGCGGCAAGATTTCGTGGAAGTTCCTCACGCTCGGCGTGGAGCACCGTCAGGGCAGCGCCAAGTACGACTCCTTCGGACTAGGCCTCGGCGAGGGCGACGGCGAAAGTGCCGTGCCCGACGGCAAGATAAAGTACAAGACGAAATCCACACGCTTTTATCTGAAATTCAGTTTCTGACGAAGTGTGCGCATAAGCGGGGCGCCTCTCCGGACCGTTGTGTCCGGAGGGGCGCCCTGTCTGTTTCCCGCGCCGGGCGTCGGGCCGGCCCGCGCGCGGTGCCGACTTTAACGTATTTAACTTTCAGCAACTTTTCGGGCCGGTGCTTTTTGAAATGCAAGTAATGGATTTCGGCCGCGGAGTAACACATTTTAAATTGTAAGTATTGCATTTCAAAATGCAAGTAACCCTTTTTACAAAAGCAATACTTGCATTTTTGCGAAAAATAGGGGCTTCTTGCCCTGCGCCAGGCCCGAAAGTACCAATAATAAGGGGCAGACCATTGCGGTCTGCCCCTCTGCTGTTGCAAAGATACAAAATTTTCCGGCCGAAAGCAAGAAGTGTTAAAACGGCCGGCGGCGCGCTCAGAGAGCCGCCCCCTGCTGCAACGCCTCGGCGCGCTCCATCGCTTCCTCCCAGGCCACTTCGGCCTCAGACAGGCGGCGCTGCAGCGCACCGTATTCCTCGAAGAGCGCGGCGTCCTGCGCGCCTTCGGGCGTGGCGAGGCGCGCTTCGAGGTCCGCCTTCGCGGCCTCGAGGTCGGTCACGCGTTTTTCGCAGTCGGCCACCTCCTTCTCGGCGCGGCGCAGCTGTCGGGCCTGCTCCTTGCGCTGTTCGTAGGAGAGTTTGCCGTCCGACGGTGCGGCCGGTTCGGCGGCTGCCGCCTGCGGTGCGCGGCGCTGCGGCTGCAGGTCGTCGGGCGTGGCGATCTCCTTCTTTTGCAGGAAATCGTAGATGCCGCCCAGATGCTCGCGCACCTGTCCGCCGCCGAACTCGTAGACTTTCGACACGAGGCCGTCGAGAAACTCGCGGTCGTGGCTCACCACGATGACCGTGCCGTCGAAGGCGAGAATGGCCTCCTTGAGCACATCCTTCGTGCGCATGTCGAGATGGTTGGTCGGTTCGTCGAGTATGAGGAAGTTGACCGGTTCGAGCAGGAGCTTTATCATGGCCAGCCGGCTGCGCTCGCCGCCCGAGAGCACCTTCACCTTCTTGTCCGACGCCTCGCCGCCGAACATGAAGGCGCCGAGAATGTCGCGGATGCGCAGGCGCACCTCGCCGCGCGCCACGCGGTCGATGGTGTCGAACACGGTGAGTTCGCCGTCGAGCAGTTGGGCCTGGTTCTGCGCGTAGTAGCCCACCGCCACGTTGTGCCCCAGGCGCAGCCGGCCGCCGTGGGGTATCTCGCCCATGATGCACTTGACGAGCGTGGACTTGCCCTCGCCGTTCTTGCCTACGAAGGCCACCTTCTCGCCGCGCTTGATGGTGAGGTTCACGCCGCTGAACACGCAGTGGGCGCCGTAGTCCTTGCGCACATCCTCGCACACGACGGGGTAGTCGCCCGAGCGCGTGCAGGGCGGAAACTTCAGGTGAAGCGAGCTGTTGTCCACCTCGTCCACCTCGATGGGCACTATCTTCTCGAGCTGCTTGATGCGGCTCTGCACCTGCACGGCTTTGGTGGGCTTGTAGCGGAAGCGCTCTATGAAGTCGCGGATGTCGGCTATCTCCTTCTGCTGGTTCTCGTAGGCGCGCAGCTGCTGTTCGCGGCGTTCGGCGCGCAGGCGCACGAAGTCGTCGTATTTCACCTTGTAGTCGGTGATGCGGCCGCAGGCTATTTCGAGCGTCCGGTTGGTCACGTTGTTGATGAAGGCGCGGTCGTGGCTGACGAGCACCACGGCGCCGGCCGAACGGGCCAGAAAGCCCTCGAGCCAGCGTATGCTCTCGATGTCGAGATGGTTGGTGGGCTCGTCGAGCAGCAGCATGTCGGGGCAGCGCAGCAGTAGTTTGGCCAGTTCGATGCGCATGCGCCAGCCGCCTGAGAACTCCTTGGTGGGGCGGTCGAAGTCGGCCGGCGTGAAGCCCAGTCCCTGCAGCGTGCGCTCCATGGCGGCGCGGTAGTTCATGCCGCCCATCATCTGAAAACGCTCGCTCTCGTAGGCAAAGCGCTCCACGAGCTCCATGTAGGCCGCCGATTCGTAGTCGGTGCGGCTGGCCAGTTCGTCGTTCATGCGGGCTATGCGTTCCTGCAGTTCGCTGATGTGCTCGAAAGCCTTTTCGGTCTCCTCTATGACGGTGAGCTCGTCGGTGAGCACCATGACCTGCGGCAGGTATCCCACGCTGGCGTCGCGCTGTACGGCCACGGTGCCCGCGGTGGGCTGCTGCAGTCCGGCGAGAATCTTGAGCAGGGTCGATTTGCCCGCGCCGTTCTTGCCCACGAGGGCTATGCGGTCCTTCTTGTTTATAACAAAAGAGACGTCCTCGAAGAGAGGACGTGCTCCGAATTCCACTTTCAGTGCTTCTACACTAATCATGTCGTGTGATAAAAATGTTAGGCAAAGGTCTTAGTAGCTGCGGGCCACGATGACGCGGCAGGTGGCCGGTTTGCCGCTCACCATGTCCACGCCCGGGTTCGACTGATCGTAGCCGTAGGGCACACAGCGTATGGTGGCCTGTGTGTCGGCCTTGATGCGCGCCTCGGTCTCCTCGGTGCCGTCCCAGGGGCAGAGGAAGAAACCGCCGTCCTTGACGCGGCTCTTGAACTCCTCGTAGTCGTCGCAGGGGAAGATGTTGTCCTGCAGGCGGCGGTTGGCCTTGTCGTAGATGTTCTGCTGTATTTCCTCAAGCAGGTTCTTTACGTATTCCTCGATGCCCTCGCAGGGAAGTGTCTGCTTCTCGAGCGTGTCGCGGCGCATGAGTTCGATGGTGCCGTTCTCGAGATCGCGGTGCCCCATGACGAGGCGCACGGGCACGCCCTTGAGCTCGTAGTCGGCAAACTTGAAGCCCGGGCGCTTGTTGTCGGCGTTGTCGTACTTTACGCGTATGCCCATCGCCTTGAGGCGGCCGGCCAGCGCGCCGAGCTTTTCATTGAGCTCGCTGAGCTCCGCGTCGCCCTTGTATATGGGGACGATAACCACCTGTATGGGGGCGAGGTGGGGCGGCAGCACAAGGCCGTTGTCGTCGGAGTGGGTCATGATGAGGGCACCCATGAGGCGCGTGCTCACACCCCAGCTGGTGGCCCAGGCGTAGTCGAGTTGGTTGTTCTTGTCGACAAACTGCACGTTGAAGGCGCGGCCGAAGTTCTGGCCGAGGAAGTGGCTCGTTCCGCTCTGAAGCGCTTTGCCGTCCTGCATCATGGCTTCGATCGTGTAGGTGTCGAGTGCGCCGGCGAAGCGTTCGGTGGCGCTCTTCACGCCGCGCACCACCGGGATGGCCAGGATGTCGCGGGCGAAGTCGGCATATACGTCGAGCATCTGGCGGGCGCGTGCCTCGGCCTCCTCACGGGTGGCGTGGGCCGTGTGTCCCTCCTGCCAGAGGAACTCGCTCGTGCGCAGGAAGAGGCGGGTGCGCATCTCCCAGCGCATGACGTTGCACCACTGGTTGCAGCAGAGCGGCAGATCGCGCCAGGAGTGTATCCATTTGCGGTAAGTGTTCCATATCGTTGTCTCGGAGGTAGGACGGATGACAAGCTCCTCTTCAAGTTTTGCCGAGGGGTCGACTACCACGCCGTCGCCGTCGGGGTTGGCCTTGAGGCGGTAGTGCGTCACGACGGCAGCCTCCTTGGCGAAGCCTTCTACGTGCTCGGCCTCCTTCGAGAGGAAACTTTTGGGGATGAGCAGGGGGAAATATACGTTCTGTACGCCGGTTTCCTTGAAGCGTTCGTCGAGCGACTGCTGGATGCGCTCCCAGATGGCGTAGCCGTAGGGCTTTATCACCATGCAGCCGCGCACATCGGCCTGCTCGGCCAGGTCGGCTTTAACAACCAGTTCATTATACCATTTGGAGTAGTCCTCGCTGCGCTTGGTGAGGTCTTTCAATTCTTTAGCCATAAGTTAAAATATTATTTTCCGACCGCAAAATTACGAAATAATATCGTACCTTTGTACCAAATATAGTGAACTTACATGATATTTTAAACGAAAATCGATTATGAAAGCAATGAAAATGACCGTCGGCGCACTCTGCGCCGCCATGCTCTTGAGCGGATGCTCCATGTCTAATACGGCCAAAGGCGGCCTCATAGGCGGCGGTGGCGGTGGCGCACTGGGCGCCCTCATCGGCCAGCTTGCCGGCGGTGGTAAGGGCGCTGCCATCGGCGCAGCCATCGGTACGGCCGTCGGCGCCGGTGCCGGTACGCTCATAGGCAATAAGATGGATAAGGCCAAGAAGGCCGCTGAAGCCGCCAATGCCAAGGCTGAGATCATCACCGACAACGAGGGTAACGCCGTAGCTACGAAGGCTACCTTCGCATCCGGCATATTGTTCCCCACAAGCGGATTCACGCTCAGCGCCGCCGCTCAGAACGACCTCCGCACCTTTGCCGCCAACCTCGATGCCGACCTCGACATCAGCGTCTATGGCTTCACCGACAATACGCCCTTCAAGAACAAAACGGCCGAGCAGAGCAAGGAAGAGAACCTGAAACTGTCGCAGAAGCGCGCACAGGCTGTCAAGGACTTCCTCTCCGTCAACGGTTTCAGCGCAGCGCGCTTCAAGGAAGTGAGCGGCTTCGGCGAGAGCAACCCCGTAGGCGACAACAGCACGGCTGCCGGCAAGGAGCTGAACCGTCGCGTGGAAGTTTACATCTTCCCGAGCGAGGCGCTTATCAAGCAGGCTCAGCAGGCCCAGTAAGTAGCATTATCGGCGGATAAACAAGTATGCGGACAGGTGTCTGTAATCTTAATGCAGTATCCTCGTCGCGGACTTGTTTATCCGTTGGTTTCTTTAATAAAAAACAGTAGTGACGGCCCCGTCTGCGCTGGCCTCGGATCTACGACAATAATCCTATAATCATGTCTGTCAGAGTAATAATCCTGACCGTATTGGCTGCTTTTTCCATCACCTTTGCCGCCGCCCGGGAAAAGACTGCCGGTGGCGATGTGCTGCACGTGTTTGGCGTGGCCACCTGTCTGGGCGACAGTTCGGTCTATGTCTCTTCGTTGCAGGAACTGCCTGGAGTATTTCTCGACGCGAAGAGCGACTTTCTGGACAATTGCCACGATTATGCCCGGCAAATGGAGACATATCTGCAAGCCAGGGAGGGGAAGCATTTCACTTGTGCCTTCTTCTTCGCGACATCTTCCAAGAAGATAGTCAAGAAGTATGCGGCCGTTTATAAGCGGCTGAGTAAGGACACCGCGCTACGTGCTGCCGTTCTCTCAGATGATGAATTCCGTTTCCGCATTGTTACCGAGGCACCTGAAGAAGCAGTGCCTGTAGCCGAGTCGGCCGGAGAGTAAGAGGAACCGGCTCTTTGACTGGCGGAGTATTCTGTGCGGATGCAAATACTTCCGCACTTTCCTATATGTTCTTACGAAACATAAAACTACGATGAACGACTTTCTATTCCAGGTAGCCGACACCGCTTTCCATCTTCATGTCGGCGACATTGCCGATGCCCGTCCCATGTTGCCGTCCTATGCTCCTTTTTTTGTGAAGGAGCGTACGCGACCGCTTATCTTCGATATGACCGTAGGTGACGGTCTTGTCAGTTTCGAACCTGAAGGTGAGGAACTCGGGCAGTTCGACTGTGGCGGCAACAATCATGGCATTTATCGGTTGCCGGGAGGAGGATATGTCATCTCCATATCCAGTGGCACGAATCGTCCGGCCTGTGCGTTGGAAGCATCGGCCGACTTCACATCCTGTCGTGCCACACTTTTCGGCGAAGACCACGAGCGCGTTTTCGGTCTCAACAATGCTCTGATGATTGCCTTTGCCTTTGCCGGAGCGCGTCATGGTATCGTACTCATGCACGCCTCCGTTACCATGCAGGGCGGCAGGGCTTATCTTTTCCTTGGGAAAAGCGGTACGGGCAAGAGTACGCACTCTTCCCTGTGGCGTAAATTCATTCCCGGTTCCGATCTTCTCAACGACGACAATCCCGCTGTGCGCGTCGGGGCCGACGGAGCGATAACTACCTATGGCACCCCCTGGAGCGGCAAGACACCCTGCTATCGCAATCTTTCCTTGCCCGTGGGTGCTTATGTACGCTTGGAGCAGTCGCCGGTCAATGTCATAGCCCGCGATGCCAAACTGCAGGCTTTCGCCTCCATACTTTCGTCGTGCTCCACCATGATATGGGACAAACCGTCTTACGATGCCATCATCACCAATGTGACCGCCATCACGCAGAAAGTTCCCGTGTTCTATCTCAAGTGCCGCCCAGACGAGGAGGCTGCCCGTCTTAGCTATAACACCATCACACAGCATTGATTTCTTAAGTTCTCGTTACAGAACATGTCCTCCGTCTCAAAATCCGCACCTCTTAGCAGGCAAAAGCCTAACGACCGCTTTGTGTTGGCCGTCAAGGAGTTTATCGACGAAGGGCGTACCACCGCATTCCGCGTCCGCGGTTACAGCATGCGGCCCTTTCTCGACCATTGCCGCGACAAGGTCGTCTTGGCGCCGTGCCGCCCCGAGAACATTCGTCGGGGCGATGTCGTGCTGGCCGAAGTCTCGCCGCGCTGTTATGTGCTGCACCGCGTGGTGAAACGTGAAGGCGACCGCCTTGTTCTGCGGGGCGATGGCAATGTCTATGGTACGGAATCCTGTCTTACGACCGATGTGATAGGCGTCGCTACGGGATTTCTGCGTAAAGGCTGTGCGTGCCCTGACCTTACCACCTCTGTCAAGTGGCGCGTCTATTCTGCCCTTTGGCCTTCTTCTCCCTTGTTGCGGCGTTTGCTGCTGGCTTTTTATAGACGCATCGTGCTTCGTCTGTTCCCTTCCAAGGTGGTGGATGGTTGATGTGCGAAGTACTGTTAATCACGCAATATATTTATATTAATTCAAAAAGAACTCACAATGAAAATAAAATCCGGATTTGAAATGCGCGAAGTATGTGGCGAGAAGATAGTTCTGGCCCAAGGCATAGAGAACCTCGACTTCAGTAAACTTATCAGTCTCAACGAAAGCGCCGCCTATCTGTGGGAGCGCATCGGTGACCGGCCCTTTGATGCAGCCTTGCTCGCCGGCTACCTGCAGGAGGAGTATGAGGTAAGCGCCGATCGTGCCGTGGCCGATGCTGAAGCTCTTATTGCCGAGTGGCGCGGGCAGGGACTGCTTGAAGATTGAGACGCGATAAAATACATGACCGGCGGCGTCTGCGTTTTATCATTTCTTTGAACCTTTCCTGATTCCTGTAGCCGCTTTTCGGCATTTTTGCCATTCCGTTAACAGAGAAAATATTAACTTTGCACCGCAAAATACAAATCAAACATAATTAAGCACTCATGATTAAATCGCAAGACATCAAGAAGGGCACCTGCATCCGCATGGATGGCAAGCTCTACTTCTGCATTGACTTTCTCCACGTGAAACCCGGTAAGGGAAACACCATCATGCGCACCACGCTCAAGGATGTAGTGAGCGGCCGTGTACTCGAAAAGCGCTTCAACATCGGCGAGGCACTCGAGGATGTACGCGTGGAGCGCCGTCCCTATCAGTTCCTTTACATGGAAGGACAGGACTATATCTTCATGAACCAGGAGACTTACGATCAGATTCCCATCGCCAAGGATCTCATCACTGGCGTTGATTTCATGAAAGAAGGCGATGTGGTCGAAGTGGTCAGCGATGCTTCTACCGACACCATCCTCTATGCCGAGATGCCCGTCAAGACGCAGCTGAAGATAACCTACACTGAGCCGGGTCTCAAGGGCGACACCGCCACCAACACCACGAAGCCCGCTACGGTGGAGACCGGTGCCGAGGTGCGTGTACCTCTTTTCATCAACGAAGGCGAAATCATCGAGGTCGACACGCGCGACGGTTCCTATGTCAACCGCGTGAAGGCCTGATAGGCGTGCCGCCTGCGGCATTCCCTTTTCATTAAACGGCAACTCCCCGCAAAGCGTACATCGTTTTGCGGGGAGTCTCGTAGGGTAGGGGTTCGCTTTTTCCTTGCCATGTGCTCTACCAGGTCCGGATGACCGGTACGTTCCAAAAACCTCTTGCCACTGGCAATCGTAATTTCTGTCCCTTTTTCAGGCGAATATACTTATTTGCCGGTATCTGTAGTTCCCTTGTCCGCCCGTTGGCGAATTTTACTTCCATATAGTACACATAGTAAGGATCGCCCCGTACGTAACGTGCCCGCGAAAGGCGCTTGCTGTGGTGGCGCGTCTCACGGTATTTTCTTACCAGCACAGTCTCTTCCTCGTGGTATGTCGAGTCATCGGCCAGGGCGTAATTACTTATGTAGAATACGGCGGCCAATATCCCCGTCATCATCACCGTGTGACATAGACAGTTCCAGAAAGGCTTCTCCCGGGCCGTTATCCGTCGCCACAGTCTCCACATGCCTGCTCCCGTTGTCGCTGCCACCATTCCCGCTGCGTAGAAAGGTACCCATGGCGTGATGAGAGTGCGAGGGACCAGAGCCACCGCTCCGGCATAGACGAGAACAGTCAGAAAGGCAAAAAAGCCCAATCGGACCGTTCTGTGGTTGCGTTTTGCATCTGATGTTTCCATTATTTTGTAATTTTGCACGGCTGGAGTTGCCGCAAATACGGTAGTCTCTGTTATGATATTCAAAAATACTAATTAAAATCGTTATGAGAAGAAGTGTAATTAAATTTCTGATGGCCGCCGCCTTGTTGGTAGCCACGCCCGCTTGCGCCCAGTTCAATATAAAGAAGGCGATAGGCGGTGCCCAGAAGGCCTTGCAGGCTTTCACCCTCACCGATGCACAGATGGCCGAATATGTGAAGGAGTCGGTTGCACAGATGGACCAGAGCAATCCCGTGCTTCCTGAAGACAGTCCCTACACGCAGCGTCTTCGCAAACTTACGCAGGGCATCACCGAGGCCGATGGCATACCTTTGAACTTCAAGGTCTATCACGTGACCGATGTGAATGCCTTTGCCTGTCCCGACGGCAGCGTCCGCGTCTTTTCGTCCCTTATGGACATTATGGACGACGACGAACTCCTCGGCGTCATCGGCCATGAAATAGGCCACGTGCTCAAGCGCCACTCCCGGAACGCCTTCAAGAACGAACTTCTTACCGGCGCCCTCAAGGATGCTGTCGCCTCTACCGGCGGTAAGGCTGCCGCGCTCACTGAGTCGCAGCTCGGTGCTCTCGGCCAGTCGTTTGCCAGTGCCAAGTTCTCGCAGAAGCAGGAGAACGAGGCCGACGACTGCGGCTATGACTTCCTCGTGTCGAAGGGCCGCAACCCCTGGGGCATCGTGATGAGTTTTGAGAAACTCGAGAGCCTGTCGGAGGCTTCCGGCGCCAAGCAGAGTTACATACAGAAAATGTTTTCCTCGCACCCCGATACGCAGAAGCGCATCGCTCATCTCTCCAAGCGTTGTGAGAAAGACGGCTATAAGCGTCCGGCCGCCAAGTGATGCTCATTACAAAGTAGAGGCATACCCCGTATTCGCAGTGTAGAATTGTGATACGGGGTATTTTTATTTCACTTTTTTGAATTGCTGGAACGATTGCGGATAATAAAAAGGAGTCCCTTGAGCGCAGAAACTCTTCTTTCCTGTTTCGGCTGCTCCGGTGATTTATAACAGATTTCTCTTTCTCTAAAGCCCCGAACCGGTCTTTAAGGCCGCTTCGCCATAAAAAGACCGTGCCGCGCGAATCACTTCGCACGGCACGGCAATCAATCAATATAAGAAAAATTACTAACTGAAACGGCCCGCTGGCCGCAACAGTGGGAAACGCCGGCCGGAGGTCTCCCATACCTGTAGAGAGGAAGAAAGTCTCTGCCGGCGTAGCCTTTATTCAAGGCGTGGTTTGCGTTGCAGCCGGAGCCTTAATCCTCCGTCTCTGTCCACGCCTCGCTGTTCCACCCGCCCTTGTCATTGCCGAGGAACTCACTCTTGTCGTCGATGGTGTCTGCGCCGCCACCCGAAACAACGTTGAGGGCTATTTCCGATTCGGTGAAGAGCGCTACCCCCACGCAGGAGGGTGCAGTATATTGCTTTTTCATGTTGTGTATGCGTTTGTTTGGGGTGTATTGTTTACTTGATGAATACTTTCTGGCCGTTGCCCTTCACGTAGATGCCGCGCGAGGGATACATCACCCGGCGTCCGTTCAGGTCGTAGTACGTGTTGTCGCCGTCGGCCGGAGTGTTGGTCTGCACGCCGCCTATGCCGGTCGTCTCGCCGAAGAAGGTGAGTGCGTTGGCGCCTTGTACGCTGCTGTTCTTCACATCGTCCTTCTTGAGAATGGCCTTGTTGGCGGGTACTTCCGTGGAGTTGGCCACGTAGAAGGCCACGCCTTGCGTCTTGTTGGCAAGTCCGTAGTAGCTGCCGGCTTCCATGCCGTGGCGTTCCAGCGTCGTTCCGGTGAGCAGATTGCCCTCTACAGGGTCGGCTGCCGGAGCGATAGTGAAGTTGTAGGTACCTTCGCCGGCCTGGAGAATGACGGCCGTATTGGCGGGAATGACACCCGTGAGTTCCTCCATGACGAGTTCTTTGTCATCATTTACGTTCGTTACGATGTGTGCCTTTACGTTTTCGGGTATCGTCACGGCGAACGGCAGGTTCAGTGTGCTGTAGCCTGCTGCACTGATGCTGACGGGGATTTCCGTTACTTCCTTGAGGTAGACAACATTGCCGCCATCGTTGGTGGCACCACTCCAAAGACCGATGCCACGACCATTGTTAGGCGTGGGATTGTAATAAGTATTCAGATACTTCTCATTGGCAGTAATCTTATTGTCGTAGAGGGCTTTCTCTGTGTGGTTTGTGTTGCTGGTATAGATGGAATAGTTGCCGGCATATTGCAGGTCGGCGCCTTTGGCCAGTATGTGCAGATGGCCTGCATCTGTTTTATTGCCGTTTTGGGCCTGACCTAAGTAAAGACCGGTGTTAACGTTCTTGATGTAATATTTTCCTTCTTCACCAAATATGTTCTCAAACTGCCAGATTGCCGACATATCGTTCTCTGCATAGTCCGGATTGACAACAACTGCGCGCTGGTTGTCTGAGGAGTTATCTGCTGCCATTTCACCGTCGGCATCGGCCCACGCCACCTGACAACTGGCGGCTACTGCTTCCGCCGTTCCACCGGAAATGGTCGCATACATATTGGTCATGGCCGCGTTGCCGCGCTTGAAGATAATACGGTAATATTTGTCCGTACTCAACTTTATTCCTTTTGTCTGCATACCCTGTAAGGCCGCTTTCAACTTGTCGATATTTTCCGCATTTGTGGTGGCTTTGCAGTCGTCGTATGCTTTTCTAAGATCTGCTATCTCTGTTTCGGAGTATCCGCCCACGTATTCGGCAGAGATAGAGTTGAAGTATGCCTCAGCCTGTGTATAAAATTCTGCAGCGGAAGCTATGTCCTTTGCCTTTTTAAGGATGTCAGCATCAATTTCCGTTTCAGTGAAAATAAATGCCGAAGCCTTGGCATCTCCCCAGAATCCCACGTTATTGGCATTGCCGGGACCCCATCCTTGTGACATATCCAAATATCTATTGTCGCCAGCTAATTTGATGGTGAAACCGATGGGGTTATCAGAGTATTGTGCAACGGTTGCGGCTGCACCCGCATCTGCCAGGCCAACGCCACCGTTGCCAACAGTCATGAATCTGCCAGTTGCTATATTGAAGATGTAGCTGTCGGTGCCATGTCTTACGACCGACCATTCACTGTGAATTTTTTCATCGGTCAGAGCCTTATATCCGTTTTTGCCGTTACCGGCCAGTTCCACCTTGTTGGGGTAGTCCTCGTCGTATGCCAGATAACCGTGTCCTTGCCCAGAGATGTCTCTTATCTGGAATACCTGCCCTTCGGCGATGTCTGCGAACATGACTTTATTCATGCTACCGATGAATGTGGTGACTGCCTGCTGATTTTCAGCCGTAGGATTCCCGCAGTAGGTCTTGAACTTTTCGATAAGTTCGTTGATGTTTGTGCGGCTGTATGAACCCATGAAATTAGGGACATCGTTGATGAGAATCTCCGATGTGGTCTTGATGAAATCAGCGGCATCAGCGGAATAGTTGGTTTCTTCGACGGCATAAATTTCATATTGGCTGTTAGAACCGGAACCATAATTCCAACCTACAAAGTCTTCGGCTTGACCGTCAAAGCCCAAGCCTGTCTCTGCATCGCGGTTTCCTATTTTAAAGATACCGTTGCCTACATCGTTGGCGTGCAGTTCTATATTGAACTTTGCGGCTGTCGTTCCGGCGGTGCAATTGCCGTTGGGCACCTGCGGAATATAAGCCCCCGACTTTACTTGGAATGTGAATCCGTCCGTCGTGTTGCCGTTGATGGTGATGACGCTCTTGAGACCTGCCTCGGACTCTCCGAAGTTAAATGATCTCATCTTGAGCACTCCACCGACGGTCTCTTCGTTGATATACTTGCCTCTGCCCTTGTTGTAAAGAACATAGGTGCCGCCGTCCACGATGTCGGCGGCAGAGAATACTTTGCCAGTGACGGCAAGCGTGGTGGCGGAGGATTCACTATCCTGCGCCTGTGACACTTCAATTCCTAATGATAGGAGGAAAAGTGTCAAAAGAAAAGTAATTTTCTTCATGTTTGAATTTGATTGGTTATAAAAATAATTTAAAATGTGTGCTTGTGAGGTGGCCGGTATTGCGGCAGGTGCATATCGTCTCTTTCCTTCGGGCAGGAGGGAGTATAGCAGTATTCGGCTCACTTTTCGGCGGCAAAGTTAAATACGAAATGTTAAAATCGCGAATCGGGGGGGTAAAAAGTGTTAAAATGAAAATATTTGTGTAAAAAAGTCGTCTGACGCTTTTGCATACAGGATGGATCGGAGAATTTTCGCTGTAGGCAGAGGCTGGCATGAAGGAGGGCGGAGCCGTCGCGCGCACGCGTTGATTGATATTCTGATTTATTCCTTCATTTCATCATAACCATCTGTCAGGCAGCACGATGCGGTGAAAGATAATGTGCACACAGGCTGAAACGGCGCGTGTCCGATGGCGTCGACAAAAAGCACTACTTGGTTTCATGAAAAGCATTACTTGGAATTTAAAAAGCAAGTAATGCTTTTCGCCACACCAAGTAGTGCTTTTTGAACCGCCGTATGTCGCCGGCTGTGATGCACCTCCTGTCGGTTGCCCTGCGGCACTTGCTTTCAGTAGAACTGATTGAAAAACAGTATATTGAAAGGAGTATATCCTTCCGCTTTACACGCTCTTTCCCCTTGCTGCCGCCTGCGCGTGGTGCAGTTCCTGGGATGAGCAGGCGCAGCCGGCGGATGATCGGTGGGCTGAAGGGTATATCTTTCATTGCATCGCGTTGTTTGACAGATTGTTACGGTGAAATGAATGCAGACAGGCCGGAAACTGCAACGCGAGTGCACGCGTGTGCGCGCGAAGAGAGCCGTCTGCCGCGGAGATGCGGCTCTTCGGTGCACGGTCCGCGGCCGGCCGTGCGCGCGTAAACATATTTTTTCTTATCTTTGCAGTCGGGCCACGCCCCTCGAACCGGCAAAAACCGTCCTCATCATGTACGCAATCCTCATCAACGCCCTCGCCGTGGTGGCAGGCAGCGCCATCGGCGCATTGGCCCGCAAGGGTATCCGTGAGAAGTATGTCACCGTGCTCAACACCGCCATGGGCCTCGCCGCCCTCGTGCTGGGCGCCAACGTGGCCATGGCCAATATGCAGAAGAGCAACTATCCGGCCCTTTTCATCGTCTGTCTGGCGCTGGGCGGACTGGTCGGCACCATGATGCGGCTCGACCAGCGTATGGAACGCGCCGTGAAGCGCGCCTCGGGCAACTCCAATCTGGCCGAAGGCATCACCACCGGCGTGCTGTTCTGCTGCGTGGGCACGCTCTCGATGATGGGCCCCGTGCTCAGCGCACTCTACGGCGACAACACCTATCTGCTGACCTGCGCCCTGCTCAATCTGGTCACCATGATCGCCGTCTCGTCGAGTTACGGCTTTGGCACGGCGGTGACGGCCGTGGCCGTGTTTGCCTGGCAGTCCATGTTCTACGGCATCGCGCACGTGTCCGCCGCCTTTATCTCCGAGGAACTGATAGCCGAAGTGTCGGTGGTGGGCGGTGTGCTCATAGCCGCGGCCGGCCTCGGCGTGCTCAACATCAAGGACTGCCGGACCATCAATCTCTTGCCCGCGCTTGCCATGCCTCTTCTCTTTTTCCTGTTGAAGGGACTGATCGGGAACATTGCCGGTTAAGCGGCGGCCCCTTTCTTACTCCTGTTGCAAAAGAAATGCACTATGCCGGATAACATTGAAAATATAAGCACGCGGCCGTGTACGACGGCCGACATTCCCCTCCTGCGCCGCCTGGCGGAGGAGGCCTTTCCGCATACCTATCGCGACATCCTCTCGCCCGACCAGCTGGACTACATGATGGAGTGGATGTACAGCGCCGACAGCCTGCACCGGCAGATGACGGAGGAGCGCCACACCTTCTTTGTGGCCGAACGTGGCGGCGAGCCCTGCGGCTACGTGTCGGTGGAGCGGCAGGGCGAGGACTTGTTTCATCTGCAGAAGATATACGTGCTGCCCGCGGCACAGGGCTGCGGCGTGGGGCGCGTACTCTTCGGCCGCGCGGTGGGTTACGTGCGTTCCGTCCATCCCGGCCGCAACCGTTTGGAACTGAACGTAAACCGCCACAACCGTGCCCGGCTCTTCTACGAACGTATGGGCATGAAAGTACTGCGCGAGGGCGACTTTGCCATCGGCGCCGGTTACTTCATGAACGATTATATAATGGGTATGGAGGTCTGAGAAAAGCGGATGTCTTAGGGCATATTCCTATTCATGGACATCCTTGTCTGTAGTGTGGTATTCCCCTGGGGAATACCGGTCTTGATCATCTTTATTTCACCTCTTCGAAGTCAACGTATTCGCCTTCGCTCCTGTCGAAGAATTTGCCGTTTTTGCGGTGGGATGTCTCGCCGGCGGCGGTGTGCGCGGTCTGGGTGTCGCGGCCGGCGTCGTGGCGGCCTTGCCGTGTCTGCTGCTGCGCGCCGCCGCCCATGGCGTCGCGGAAGGCGCGGGCTGTGCGGCGTACACCGAAGAGCAGCCGCAGGAGTCCTATCAGAGAGGAGAAGAAGATGAATACGATTCCGAAGAGCAAGAGGGGCAGGCAACCGTACATAGAAAACAGGATATAGCGTATGAAGTGTTGGAAATGTGAGTTGGCGCGCCGTGCCGGCGCAGTGTCAGGCCTGATGTCCCGAGTGGTTGGCCACGATGGAGGTGAGCACGTATAGCACTACGATATAGGCGAAGGCCGTCCAGCCGAAGGCTATGAGCAGGAGGAGGCTTGCCAGCAGAAAAGAGTAGCGCAGGGCGTTGCCGCTCCAGCCGAAGTGTTTGAACTTCAGGGCGAACATGGGGATTTCGGCTACCAGCAGCAGGCTTGAGAGGAGGACGCCGCCCAAGAGCACCCAGAACATGGCGGGCGTGGCCGTTATCCGGTCGTGGGCGCCGTAGGCCAGTGCGGCCCAGAAGAGCGAGTTGGCCGGCGTGGGCAGTCCGACGAAGGAGCTGGTCTGACGCTCGTCGAGATTGAACTTGGCGAGGCGCAGTGCCGAAAAGGCTGCTATGAGGAAAGCCGCGAAGGGCAGGGCGGCGGTTACGCTTTCGGAAAGACCGGCGTGGGGTGCGAGCTCGCGCAACAGGGCGAAGACGATGGCCGCCGGCGCAAAGCCGAAGGTGATGTCGTCGGCCAGCGAGTCGAGCTCCTTGCCGATGGGCGACGATACGCCGAGCAGGCGTGCGGTGAAGCCGTCGAAGAAGTCGAATACGGCGCCGCCCACGATAAAGGCGAAGGCCAGCCCGTAGGCAGGTTGGGGCTGCAGGGCGAAGTAGGCTGCGACACAACCGCAGAGGAGGTTGCAGCAGGTGATGGTATTGGGAATGTGTCGTTTCATGCTTGCGTTGTCCTTGAGGTGCAAACGTTGGCGCTTCCGGCGCGGAGGCTGATGCCCGGACGCCTTGGAAGCGTCTTTACTTCATGCGGGCTATGACCGTTTCGTTGCCCACGGTGGGCTGGCCGAGCTGCACGAGAATCTGGGTGCCGAGCGGGAGGTAGACATCCACGCGCGAGCCGAACTTGATGAAGCCGAGGTGTTCGTCGATGTAGCATTCCTCTCCTTCATGGGCGTAGGTGACGATGCGGCGTGCGACGGCGCCGGCCACTTGCCGCACGAGTATTTCCTCGCCCTGGGGCGTTTCGATGACGACGGTCGAGCGTTCGTTCTCGGTGCTCGCCTTGGGCAGCCAGGCCTTGTGGAAGTTTCCGTTGTGGTGCTTCACCATCTTGACGACGCCGTCCACGGGAAACCAGTTGGCGTGTACGTTCGTCACGGACATGAAGACGGAGACCATGAGGCGCCGGTCGCGGAAATATTCGTTTTCGTCCACTTCCTCGATGACGACTACTTTACCGTCGGCCGGGGCGACGACCGTTTTCTCTGTCTCGCCGCTGAAAATACGTATGGGACAGCGGAAAAAGTTGACGACGATGCCATAGAGTACTAGGCTCACGGCGAGCACGGCGTAGAAGGCGTATGGTGCGGCGGTGAGCAGAAATATGTATGAAAGACAGTTGATTGCCAAGAGGGCGACGCCCAGAATGAGCATCGTATTCCTACCTTCGCTGTGCAGACGCGGTTTGCGGATAGCCCTTATTCTTCCCATTATTCTATAGAGGCAGGTTAAAGAGTTGAGTGATAGATTTTCTGCAAAGATACGTATTTCTGTCCAAACAGAGAAATTTACGCCCTACGTACTGTATTCCCGTGATGGCGCGGCAGGGCGGGGCTCCGGTGCCGGGTGTCAGTTGCCCACCTCCCATTCGTCGGTGAGCTTCTGCTCCAGTTCCTCGGGCGAGAGGCGCAGGTTGAAGCGGCCGTTGGTGGCGATGGATATGCCGCCCGTCTCTTCCGAGACGATGAGTGCCAGGCAGTCGCTCTTCTGCGAGATGCCCAGTGCCGAGCGGTGACGCAGGCCGAGCGCCTTGGGTATGTCGACATCGTGCGAGACGGGGAGGATGCAGCCGGCGGCCATGATGCGCCCGTGGCTGATGACCATGGCGCCGTCGTGGAGCGGACTGTTCTTGAAGAAGATGTTCTCGATGAGCCGCTGGCTTATGTCGGCGTTGATGATCTCGCCGGTGCGCATGATTTCGCCCAGGCCCACGTTGCGCTCGATGACGATGATGGCCCCCACCTTCTGCCGGCTCATGTTCATGCAGGCCATGACGACGGGCAGAATCTCTTTGCGGTGCGGACTCTCCTTCTTCTTCTTGGAAAAGAGGCGGAAGATGAAGTTGGCGCGGCGGCGCGTGCCGATGCTTGAGAAGAACTGGCGTATCTCTTCCTGGAAGAGGATGACGAGCGCGAGTACGCCCACGTTGACCAGCTTGTCGAGAATGCCGCCGAGCAGGCGCATCTCGAAAAACTGCGTTACGAGCAGCCACACGACGATGAAGACGAGGATGCCCGAGAATATGTTGGCCGAGCTCGACTCCTTCATCAGCCGGTAGATGTAGTAGAGCAGCATGGCCACAGCCACTATGTCTATGAAATCGATGATGCCGAATTGTAGCATGGTGTGTCTTTGACTTTAGAATGAGGCTTTTCCGCCGAGCGCCGTTACCATCCTGACGGCTTCGGCCGCCGGACGCACGTCGTGCACCCGGAGAATGTGGGCGCCCTTCATGAGGGCTATGGTGTTGAGCACGGTAGTGCCGTTGAGGGCCTCTTCGGGGCCCCCGCCGAGCAGTTTGTATATCATAGACTTGCGCGACACGCCCACGAGCAGCGGCACCTCGAGCATGCGGAACTCCTCGAGGTGGGCCATGAGCTCGTAGTTGTGGGCGAGCGTCTTGCCGAAGCCGAAGCCCGGGTCGGCGATGATGTCCTTCACGCCGAGTTCGCGGAGGCGGAGCACCCGTTCGGCAAAGTAGATCATGACTTCGCGCAGCAGGTCGTCGTATGCCGGTGCCTGCTGCATGGTCTGCGGCTCGCCCTTCATGTGCATGAGAATGTAGGGTACGCCGAGACGCGCCACGGTGCCGAACATCTGGCGGTCGAGCTGTCCGCCGGAGATGTCGTTGATAATGTCGGCGCCGTATTCCTCGACGCACATGCGCGCCACATCGGCCCGGAAGGTGTCGACCGAGACGATGGCGTCGGGCAGTTCGCGGCGCACGACGGCCAGGCCGCGGCGCAGGCGCTCCATCTCTTCGCCGGCCGTCACATCGTCGGCGCCCGGACGCGAGGAGTAGGCCCCCACATCTATCATACTGCCGCCTTCGGCCGCTATCTGCCGGCACCGCCGGGCAATGGCCTCCTCGTCCTGCTGCCGGCTGGCGGCGTAGAAAGAGTCGGGCGTGAGGTTGAGAATGCCCATGACTTGCGGCGTGTCGAGGCTGACGAGGCGGCCGCGGCAATTAATGGTGTACATATATTAAATAGCGTGTTTGTCGTTGCTTCAGAGGTGCGATGCCGCCGTCGTGCGGCGGTCTTCGTACAAAATTACGCAGAATATTTTTCCCGCCGCACTCTTGTCGGTAAAAATCGTTACTTTTGCGGCGAAATATGACAACAAAGCAAATGAGAAGTACTATGACTATCGACGAACTCTACGAACTGTACCGGCAGCACCCCGTCGTGACCACCGACACGCGCGACTGTCCGGAAGGTTCCATATTCTTCGCCCTGCGCGGCACCTCGTTCAACGGCAACGACTTCGCCCTCAAGGCGCTTGAGGCGGGCTGTGCCTACGCCGTGGTGGACGATCCGGCCGTAGGCGGCGACGAGCGTCTCGTCCACGTGCCCGATGTGCTGACCGCGCTGCAGCAGCTGGCGGCGCATCATCGCCGCCGGCTTGCCACGCCCGTGGTGCAGGTGACCGGTACCAACGGAAAGACCACGACGAAGGAACTCATGGCTGCCGTGCTCGGCGAGAAGTACAACGTGCTCTGCACCCGCGGCAACCTCAACAACCATATCGGCGTACCGCTTACGCTCCTGCGTCTGCGTCCGGAGCACGAAGTGGCCGTTGTGGAGACCGGAGCGAATCATCCCGGCGAGATAGCCGCGCTGAGCCGTATCGTCGATGCCGACTGCGGACTTATCACTAATGTGGGCAAGGCACACCTTGAAGGCTTCGGCTCGTTCGAAGGCGTGGTGCGCACCAAGGGCGAACTCTACGACTACTTGCGCGCCAAGGCCGGAGGCTTCATTTTCCTGCACGCCGACGACGAACTGCTGCGCGGCATAGCCGGCGATTTGCACGCGGAGACCTACGGCCGTCCCGGCCAGGGCTACGGCGTGGAGGGCGAGGTGCTGGCCGGCGCCCCCTTCCTGCAGTTGCGCTGGAGGCCGTGCGGCGGCGAGTGGCAGGAGGTGCGGACGCAGCTGGTGGGCGCCTACAATGTGGACAACGTACTGGCCGCCGCTGCCGTGGGACTGCATTTCGGCGTGGAGCCGGCGCAGATCTCGCACGCCGTAGCGGCCTACCGTCCCACCAACAACCGTTCGGAACTGGTGGACACCGGCCGCAACCGCCTGGTAGTCGACGCCTACAACGCCAACCCCACGAGTATGGCGGCAGCGCTCGAGAATTTCCGCTTCATGGAGCATGGCGCCAAGATGGCCATTCTCGGTGAGATGCGCGAACTGGGCGATGCTTCCGCCGGTGAGCACCGCCGCGTGGTGGAGCTGGCCGAGGCCGCAGGCTGCGCCGAGCTGTGGTTTGTAGGCGAGGCGTACCGTCCGTGGGCCGGCGACCACCGCGTGTTCGCCGATGTCGGAGAGGTGAAGCAGGCGCTGCATGACGCGCCGCTCTCCGGCCGGCTCATTCTGATAAAGGGAAGCAACGGCACGCGGTTGTTCCAGTTGCCGGAACTGCTCTGAACCGTCACGACGCAAAGAGGCCGCCGCGCTGCACCCGAGGGTGCGGCGCGGCGGCCTTGTCTTATGCCTTGGAGCCGGCGCCATGCGGCGCGGCGGCTTACTGCTGCACGAGGGCCAGGGTGTCGCTGGCTATGAGCAGTTCTTCGTCGGTGGGCACGACCACGACCTTCACGCGGCTGTCGGCGGCCGAAATGATTTCCTCCTCGCCGAAGTTCTTGCGGTTCTTTTCCTCGTCGATCTTGACGCCGAGGAATTCGAGGCCGCTCACCGAGTTGTAGCGCACATCCCACTGGTGCTCGCCCACGCCGGCGGTGAAGACGATGACGTCCACGCCTCCCATGATGGCGGCATAGGCGCCGATGTACTTCTTGATGCGGTGCGAATACATCTCGAGGGCCAGTGCGGCGCGGCGGTTGCCGGCTGAGCTGGCGGCCTCCACTTCGCGCATGTCGCTGCTTACGCCCGAGATGCCGAGCACACCGCTCTTCTTGTTGAGCAGGTCGCTCATTTCGTCGGGGGTGAGACCTTCGGCCTTCATGATGGCCAGCACGGCCGAGGCGTCGATATCGCCCGAGCGGGTGCCCATCATGACACCCTCGAGCGGCGTGAGGCCCATGGAGGTCTCATAGCACTGGCCGTTCTTCACGGCCGAGATGGAGGCACCGTTGCCGATGTGGCAGGTGATGATTTTGAGATTCTCGGCCTTCTCGCCCAGGAACTCGGCCACGCGGGCGGTGACGAAACGGTGGCTTGTGCCGTGGGCGCCCCAGCGGCGTATGTTGTTGTTTTCGTAGTACTTGTAGGGAACGGCGTACATATAGCACTTCTCCGGCATGGTCTGATGGAAAGCCGTGTCGAAGACAAATACCTGAGGCAGTTCGGGCAGCATTTCCTTCACGGCCTGGTAGCCCTTGAGGTGGGCGGGGCTGTGCAGCGGCGCCAGGTCCATGTACTGCTTCCACTCCTCGAGCATGGCGTCGGTCACGACCTGACTCTGCGTGAAGCGTCCGCCTGCCACGATGCGGTGGCCGGCCGCCGAAATCTCGCTGAGGCTCTTGATGGCGCCGTACTCGGCGTTGAGCAGGGTGTCGAACATCAGTTTGATGCCTTCAGTGTGGGTGGGGCAGGGCGACTCGATGATTTTCGTCTCGCCGTTGATTTTTGTCTTCAGGAAGGAGCCTTCCAGACCGATCTTCTCGATGCCGCCGGCGGCGAGCACGCTCTTGTCGGTCATCTCGTAGAGCTTGTACTTGATGGAGCTGCTGCCGCAGTTGATGACTAAGATTTTCATTGCTGATGATAGTATTTTTATGTGTTTTCAGTATATAGTCGGCACGTTTCCGCTTACGTGCGGCACCGGTGCGTGCGCACGTAACAACACCCGCGCACGGAGAGCGTACGCGAAGAGCCACTGCAAAAGTACACTTTTTTTCGTTCGCGTGGGCCGTCGGCGCCTTCTTTTTGGTCTTGGCGGGGCGCGAAGGACCTGTGCGGGGTGCCGGCGCGGCGGGCCGATGCTTTCGCGCATGGGTGGGCCGCCGCCATTTTAACATTTCTTGCTTTCGGCCGGAAAATTTCGTATATTTGCATCTGCAGAGGGGCGGGCCGCAATGGTCTGCCCCTTATTATTGGTATTTTGGTGCGTATTCTAAGGCAAAATGCCCTTGATTCCCGCACAAATGCAAGTATTGCTTTTGTAAAATGGGTTACTTGCATTTTGAAATGCACTACTTCCATTTTGAAAAACATTACTTCGCGGCCGAAATCCATTACTTGCATTTCAAAAAGCACCGGCCCAATGTGAGTTCAAGATAGAAGTGCAAATTTTTCCAGCGCTTCATCGGGTTCAAGT
>ENA-UOJC01000880-UOJC01000880.1-human-gut-metagenome-genome-assembly--contig:-C104-NODE-880-length-46530-cov-17.574954_pt1 | contig 46530 bp, 42 predicted proteins | sample MGYA00242339_ERZ723886 | MGnify/ENA metagenome assembly ERZ723886 | reverse complement strand
CTCTCAATCGGTTTAATCTGGTGTTTTCAAGATGTCCTTATGAGGAGTCGCCCTTACGCGGTCCTTTTTCTTATTCCTCGATGAGATAGCTGCCGCTCGCGGCGGCCTCCTTCAAAATGGGAACAAACTCGACGTCGTAGGCCTTCATCGCCTCCGCGACGCTCTCGAGCTGCTCGCTCGTGCAGGCGACGTACACGCGGTCAAAGTTCTTGACGTACTCGCTCATCACGATGCCGCTCCTATCCTCGCTGCCCGCGAGCACGATGTCCGCGTCGATACTGACGGAGAACTTTCCCTTGTAGCCCGCCTGCTCAAGCGCCGTGTGAATATCGTCAGCAAGCAGCATCAGCGCCTCCTGCTGCGTCATGGTGCGCTCGTCGGTCTTGATGCGGCTCATTCTCCCCTCGCGCGGGTAGTGCATATCCTCGAGCAACAGCTCGTCAAAGCCCATCTGCGCGCATTCCGTAACGATCTGCGTCACATAGTCGCGCGCGGCCTGCTTTTCGGGCGCGAGCCAGTGGGTGCTGTTCTCGTCGTACCAGACAGTGCCCGTCAGCTGGCAGACGGCGGCGTCCGTCATGTGCTTGTAGGCATAGAAGCTATCGTGCAGCGTGCTGATGCGGCCGATGGTGTAATAGTCAGAGCCTGTGATGCCCGCAATGGCGCTGCGCGTGCCGCTGCCGCCGCTCACCGCGCCGCAGTCGATCGCACCGCTCACCGCGGAATCGTAATAGAGCTTGCCGCTGTCGTCCTTCAAGCGCACGGCGACGGCGTTCGTCTCTTCATCGAGCGCGTCCAGCGCGCTCTGCCAGTCGCCGCCGAGCACATCGTCCCCGAGCGCGACGGCGCGGGTATCCTTGATGACGGGCTTTTCCACGGTGATCTCCAGATCGTCCTTTTTGCCCGTTTCCCCGTTTGCATCGTTCTTGTCCTGCATCTGCTCCTGCGGCTTTGACCATGGGAATTCAAAGCGGAACGAGCCGTCCGCCTCATATACAATGTAGCGCTGGGCAAACAAAAATCCGCACGCCGCCGCCAGGATCAGCGCCAGCAGCACCGCCAGCACCTTTCTTCCATGCCGGCGGCCGCGATAGCCTGAATAGCCGCGCGTACCGGTCGTTCTTCTTACCATGTCCGCTCCGCCTCCTTTTTCTTGTGCAACAGTTTACCTTCAAAACGGAAAAAAATCAACAAAAACCCGAGGGCTTTTGTTGATTTTCCGCATCTGTATGGTTTAGCCCTTGATGCCGTCCAGCAGCGCGACGCGGCGCGCGTGGCGGCCGCCCTCAAATTTGGTGGAGAGGAAGGTCTCGACCATGGCCGAAGCCAGCTTGGGGCCCGTGAAGCCCGCGCCGATGGCCATCATGTTGGCGTTGTTGTGCTGGCGGCAGAGCTGTGCCTCGAGCGCGTCGGCGCAGTGCGCGCAGCGAATGCCGTTTACCTTGTTCGCCGCGATGGAAATGCCGATGCCCGTCGTGCAAACAACGATGCCGTACTCGCATTCCCCGCTCGCCACGGCGCGCGCGGCGGCCTCGCCGAAGATGGGATAGTCGCAGCTCTCGGTGGAATAGGTGCCGCAGTCCTTGACCTCGTGGCCCAGCCCCTCCAGCTGCTTTTTGATGTCTTCCTTCATGGCGTATCCGCCGTGGTCACAGCCCAGTGCGATCTTCATAGTTTTTCTCCTTTTATCGGTCAGATTTTGTGAAAGACCGGTTTTTTCTTTTCAAACGTACACACATAGTTGAGGTCGCAGCTCTGCAAAAGTTCCTGCGTTTCCCGCGCGCGCATACCGACAAATTCCGGCGTGTGCGCGTCGGTGCCGACGGTGACGATCTCGCCGCCGAGCTCGCGGTAGAGCTTCAGCCACTTCCCGTCCGGCAGCGGCGTGTTGCCGCGGTTCACGTTGCACTCGATGCCGCAGCCGTTTTCGATGAGCGCGCGGAACACCTGCGCGACCTCGTCCTCAAAGCCGTCGAAGGACATGTGCATGCCGTGGTTTTCGTTCATGTAGCGCAGCGGCAGCGTCAGGTGCCCGAGCACGGAGAACTTGCCCCACTTCGCCGTTTGCAGCACGAGACCGAGATAATCCGCGATCTGCTCGCGCGCCTCCTGCTCGGTGCAGCCGGGCATGAAGTAGAGGTCGTTCCAGTCGTACTTTCCCGAGAGCTGATGCTGCGAGCCGATGACAAAGTCCAGCTCGGGCAGCCGCGCGAGCAGTTCTTCTGCATAGGCAAAATCGCGCACCGCCTCGCCGAGCTCGATGCCGCGGCGCACGGTGATCTTCCCCCCGGCCGCGCGGTCGGCGCGCGCAAAGGTCTCCCCGCGCGCGGAAAAATCGTGCTCCCAGTGGGTGTATTCGCATGGGCGGTAGGTATCCGCATGGTCCGTCAGGCATAGCTCCTGAAGGCCCTGCGCGATCCCTGCGCGCACCATGTCCTCCACCGGCGTTTTCGAGTCGAACGAAAGCGCGCAGTGGGTATGATAATCGGATAAATACATCTTTTACCCTTTACAGCTTGAACTTTCCGAAAAAGCCCTTGTGCTCTTCGTAATTCTTCTCGCCCAGCAGCTCGCTGAACTTCCTGAGCGCTTCCTTCTGCTCGCGGTTGAGGTTGCGCGGCGTTTCAATGTTCACGGTGACGTACTGGTCGCCGCGTGAGCGGCCGTTGAGCCCGGGAATGCCCTTGCCCTTCAAGCGGAAGGTCGTGCCGCTCTGCGTGCCCTCGGGGATGGTGTACTTCACCTTGCCGTCGATCGTCGGGATCTCCAGCTCCGCGCCAAGCGCCGCCTGCGTAAAGGTGATGGGCGCCTCGCAGAGGACGCTCGTCCCCTCGCGGCGGAAGATCTCGTGCGGGCGCACGGAAACGACGATCAGAAGATCGCCCGCGGGGCCGCCGTTCCTGCCCGCGTTGCCCTGGCCGCGCAGGGAAATGGTCTGTCCGTTGTCGATGCCCGCAGGGATCGTGACCTTGATGGTCTTGCGGCGGCGCACCATGCTCTTGCCGCCGCAGGTGGGGCAGGGCTGGTGGATGATCTTGCCGCGTCCGCCGCAGCGCTGGCACGGCGCGGAGGTGGACATATAGCCCAGCGGCGTCTGGCGGCGCTGCTGGATCACGCCGCTGCCGCGGCAGTCGGGGCAGACCTCGGCGGTCGTGCCCTTGGCGCAGCCCGAGCCGCGGCAGTCGGGACACTTCTCCACGCGGTCGATGCTGACCTCTTTTTCGCAGCCGAAGGCCGCCTCTTCAAAGCTGATGTTCACGCTCGTGCGCAGGCTCTCGCCGCGCGTGGGCGCGTTGGGGTTGGCGCGCACGCCGCCGCCGAAGCCCCCGCCGAAAAAGCTGCCGAAGATATCGCCAAGGTCGCCAAAGTCGAATCCGCCGGCGCCGTAAGCGCCGCCGCCCGCGCCCGCTCCGTAGTTCGGGTCCACGCCCGCAAAGCCGAACTGGTCGTAGCGCGCCTTCTTCTCCGGGTCGCTCAAAACCTCGTTCGCCTCGTTGATCTCCTTGAACTTCTCTTCCGCTTCCTTATCGCCGGGGTTCATGTCGGGGTGATACTTGCGCGCAAGCTTTTTGTATGCCTTTTTGATCTCTTCCTCCGAAGCGCCCTTGGAAATGCCGAGCACCTCGTAATAATCGCGTTTCTCCGCCATAGACAAAACTCCCTTGAAACGCCACGATCGGGGGCAGTTAAAAAACTGTCCCCGTTGTGGCCGGTCTTTTTATTTTACTTCTTGTTCTCGTCGTCGTCAACGACCTTGTAGTCCGCGTCGTAGTACTGCTGACCGTCGGGGCCGGTCTGCGCGCCGCCGTTTGCGCCGCCCATGTCGGGGCCTGCGCCCTGCGCGCCCTGCGGATTGGCCTGCTGATAGAGCTTCTCGCTCATCTGGTAGAACATCTGCGTGAGCTCTTCGGTGGCAGCCTTGATGGCGTCGGTATCGTCGCCCTTGAGCGCTTCCTTGAGCTTGTCAACGCCCGCCTGGACCTTTGCCTTCTCGTCGGCAGGGATCTTGTCGCCCACCTCGCCGAGGGTCTTCTCGCTCTGGTAGACCATCTGGTCGGCCTGGTTGCGGACCTCGACCTTCTCCTTGAGCTTGGCGTCCTCGGCAGCGTACTGCTCGGCGTCCTTGACGGCCTTCTCGATGTCTTCCTTGCTCATGTTGGAAGAGGAGGTGATGGTGATGTGCTGCTCGGTGCCGGTGCCGAGATCCTTCGCGCTGACGTTCACGATGCCGTTGGCGTCGATATCGAAGGTGACCTCGATCTGAGGCACGCCGCGGCGGGCCGGAGCGATGCCGTCGAGGTGGAAGCGGCCGAGGCTCTTGTTGGCAGCGGCCATCTCGCGCTCGCCCTGCAGGACGTTGACCTCAACGCTGGTCTGGTTGTCGGCGGCGGTGGAGAAGATCTGGCTCTTCTTCACGGGGATGGTGGTGTTGCGGTCGATGAGCTTGGTGCAAACGCCGCCCATGGTCTCAATGCCGAGGGACAGCGGGGTAACGTCGAGCAGCAGCAGGCCCTTGACGTCGCCGGTCAGCACGCCTGCCTGGAGCGCTGCGCCCATAGCGACGCACTCGTCGGGGTTGATGCCCTTGAAGCCTTCCTTGCCGGTGAGCTTCTTGACCATTTCCTGCACGGCGGGGATACGGCTGGAACCGCCGACCATGAGGACCTTGTGGATGTCGTTGCCGGTGAGTCCCGCATCGCTCAGCGCCTGACGGACGGGGCCTGCGGTGGCCTCGACGAGGTGCGCGGTCAGCTCGTTGAACTTAGCGCGCGTAAGGGTCAGGTCGAGGTGCTTCGGGCCGGTGGCGTCGGCGGTGATATACGGGAGGTTGATGTTGGTGGAGGTCACGCCGGAAAGCTCGATCTTGGCCTTCTCAGCAGCCTCCTTTAAGCGCTGCATGGCGACCTTGTCGTTCGAGAGGTCGACGTTGTCGGTGCGCTTGAACTCGCTGACCATCCACTTCATAATGCACTCATCGAAGTCGTCGCCGCCGAGACGGTTGTTACCGGCCGTGGCGAGCACCTCGATGACGCCGTCGTCAATGTCGAGGATGGACACATCGAACGTGCCGCCGCCAAGGTCGTAGACCATGACCTTCTGGCTCTCTTCCTTGTCCACGCCGTAGGCGAGGGCCGCGGCCGTCGGCTCGTTGATGATACGCTTGACCTCGAGGCCGGCGATCTTACCGGCGTCCTTGGTCGCCTGACGCTGCGCATCGGTGAAGTAAGCGGGAACGGTGATGACGGCTTCGCTCACGGGGCCGCCGAGGTAAGCCTCAGCGTCGCTCTTGAGCTTCTGCAGGATCATCGCGCTGATCTCCTGCGGGGTGTACTTCTTGCCGTCGATCTCGACTTTATAATCAGAGCCCATCTCGCGCTTGATCGAGGAGATCGTGCGGTCAGGGTTGGTGATGGCCTGACGCTTTGCGACCTGACCGACCATACGCTCGCCGGTCTTAGAGAACGCGACGACGGACGGGGTGGTGCGGTTGCCTTCGGCGTTGGGGATGACGACGGCCTCGCCGCCCTCCATCACAGCCACACAAGAGTTGGTCGTACCAAGGTCGATACCAATAACTTTAGACATAATGTTGTCCTCCTAAAATCTATCGTAATTTTTTTGTTAACGAAGTAAATCTATCATTTTGCGCTTTCGCGCGGAATTCGCATTTTTTAGTTCGCTACCTTTACAATAGCGAAGCGGAGTACCTTATCGCCCAGCGTAAAGCCCTGCTGCAAAACCTCCGCCACGGTGTTTTCCCCGTAGCTCTCGTCTTCAATGTGCATCACGGCGTTGTGCTTTTCGGGATCGAAGGGCTGGCCCACGGCGTCCATCGTTTCAACGCCGAGCTTCCTGAGGCTCTCCTTGAACTGGTTGAAGACCATCTCAAGGCCCTTGCGGTGGGGCGATTCCTCATCGCCGTACTGCGCGATGCCACGCTCTAAGTTATCGTAAACGCCCAGCAGCGCCTTGACCGTGTCGATCTTCGCGTCGTTGTAGAGGCTTTCCTTCTCCTTGGCGGTGCGCTTGCGGTAGTTGTCATACTCGGCGGCAAGACGCAGGTATTTGTCCTGCTCGGCGGCGAGCGCCTTGGCAAGACCTTCCATCTTCTCCATCTGCTCGCGCGTGACGGTGAAGATCTCCTGCTCCTCGGGGACTTCCGCGGTTTCCTCCTGCGGCGTCTCCGGCGTCTGGTTCACGTCCTTTTCCGGCGTGTTCTCCGCCGCGTTCTGCTTGTCGTTCTTAGCCATTTCTTACTCCTTATCTTCTTCCTTGGGCGGAAGCTCGTTCTTGCCGAACATCCGCGTCAGGCTGTCTGCAAAATAACTCAGCCGCGCCGTCACCGTGGCGTAGTCCATTCTCGTGGGACCCACCACGCCGACAAGGCCGCGCATCCCGTCGCCGATATCGTAGCTGGCGACGACCACGCTCGTCTCCTTGAGCGCCTCGTTCACGTTTTCCGGGCCGATCAGAATTTTGAGCGGCGCGCCGTCGTCCGGCACGGGAAGCTCCTCCTTGTTGTCCACAAGGAAGGTCACAAGCTCGTGCGCCTTGTCCACGTCGCGGTACTCGGGCATCTTGAGGATCTGGCTCGCTCCCGCGGTCTCCACGCTGCGCTGCGCGCTCTTTTCGAGCATACTGATCGCATACTCGACTGCCTTGGAGACGACGAGGAACAGCTCCGGGGAAAGCTGCTCGGACAGGCTCATCAGCCTTGCGCTCATCTCATCCGGCCCGCAGGCGGTGAAGTGCGCGTTCAAAAGCTCCTTGACATCCGCAAGGCGCTGGGCGTCGAAGGGAAGATCCGAGCGCTGGAGCTGGCTCTTCACGCGGTTGTCTTCGCCCATCATCACGACGATGAAGCTCTGTTCATCCACGGCGATGAGTTCGAAGCGCTTGACGCTTGCCTCGCGCCGTCCGCCCGTCACGCTGTAGACGGGGTAATTGACAATGGAGGACACCATCTGCCCCGCCTTGGCGATCACGCTGTCCGTGCCGCCGAGCTTACTTTTCAGCTGCTCGTTGATCTCCTCCGCTTCCGTTTCGGAGACCTCGCGCTTTTCCATCAGCTCGTTGACGTACAGCCGGTAGCCCTTCGGGGAAGGGACTCTTCCGGCGGACGTGTGCGGCTGCTCAAGGTAGCCCATTTCGACCAAGTCCGCAAGCTCGTTGCGGATGGTCGCGGAGCTCACCGAACCGCCCATCTCCTCAGCCAGCGCCTTGGAGCCGACCGGCTCGGCCGCGGCGATATAATCTTCGACCACGCGCTTGAGAATTTGCTTTTTGCGCTCTGTCAGATCCATACGTCGCGCTCCTTTCCTAGCTTTAGCACTCCTTTCCCCTGAGTGCTAAACGCAGTGTACCACCGAGGTTTCCCGTTGTCAATAGTCCCCGGTGTAAACAGTTTGTGAACTACTCAAAAGTCGGGCAGCCAGCGGCTTCGGGACGCAAAAAAGAAGAGGAACGCTCGCGCGTTCCTCTTCTTTTTCGTATTGCTTACTCCGCCTTGGGAGCCTCCGCAGCGCTTGCTTCGGCGGCTGCCTTGGCGGCAGCGGCCTTGCGCTCGGCGGCAGCCTTCTGCGCAGCCTTGAACTTTTCCTTCTCCTCGGGAGTCGGGATGGGCTCGATGGCATTGCGCGGGCAGGCCTTGGCGCACATGGTGCAGTTTCTGCACTTCGTGTAGTCGATGACGGCCACGTTGTTGACGACGTGGATGGCGTCGAACTTACAGGTGCGCTCGCACATGCCGCAGGCGATGCAGGAGTTGGCGCACACCTTCGTAACGGCGGGGCCTCTCTCCTTATTGGCGCAGTTGACGAAGACCTTCTGCTTGTAGGGCACCTCGACGATCAGCTTGCGCGGGCAGGCCTCGCGGCAGGCGCCGCAGTCGGTGCACTTTTCCTTGTCGACTTCGGCAACGCCCTTTTCGTTGATGTGGATGGCGTCGAACTGGCAGGCGGCCACGCAGGTGCCGTAGCCAAGGCAGCCGAAGGCGCAGGCGGTGGGGCCGCCGGCGACCTTCGTCGCAGCCACACAGTCGTGCAGACCGACATACTCAAAGCTCTTCACAGCGGCGTCGCCGCCGTTGCAGGTCACATGAGCGACCATCTTTTCGCCGCTGGGGGCCTCCATGCCCATGATGGCGGCGATCTTCGCAGCGCCCTCCGCGCCGGCGGGCGCGCAGGCGTTGACGGGGGCCTTGCCGGCGAGGATCGCCTCGGCACAGCCCGCGCAGCCGGGATAGCCGCAGCCGCCGCAGTTCGCGCCGGCGAGGCACTCCTGGATCTTGGGCAGGCGCTCATCGACCTTGACCTCAAAGGCCTTGGCCGCAACAGACAGGACGAGACCGAATACAACGGCGATCACGCCCAGCACGAGAACAGCAAAAATTACATTCATCATTTCTTCGTTCCCTCCTTACATGGGCCACACCTGCAGACCCGAGAAGCCCATGAATGCAAGGGCGATCAGGCCTGCGGTGATCAGCGCGATGGGGAAGCCTTCAAATGCCTTGGGATAGTCGGCAAACTCCAGGCGCTCGCGCACCGTGGAGAACAGGTAGATCGCCAGCAGGAAGCCAAGGCCGCCGGTGATGCCGTAAACCACGGACTCGATGAAGTTGTAGTCGTTCTGCACGTTGAGCAGCACCACGCCGAGCACGGCGCAGTTGGTGGTGATCAGCGGCAGGTACACGCCGAGGGCCGTGTAGAGCGTCGGCATGGACTTTTTGAGGAACATTTCGATGAACTGCACGAGGCTCGCCACCACAAGGATGAAGGCGACGGTCTGCATGTAGTCAAGCCCCAGCGCAACAAGGATCTTATTCACGCCGAAGCAGAACGCCGAGGCAAGTCCCATGACGAACGTAACGGCAAGACCCATACCGACGGCGGTGTCGCTCTTTTTCGACACGCCGAGGAACGGGCAGATACCCAGGAACTGCGAGAAGATGAAGTTATTCGTCAAAATCGCGCCGAGGGAAATAGCAAGAAGTTTCGTGACACTCATTTATTTGCCCTCCGTTTCGTTTGCTTTTGCCTTTTTCTTCTCGCTTCTGGCGAGTGCCCACTGCATGATGGCGATCAGCGTGCCGAGGCACAGGAAGCCGCCGACGGGCAGCGTGAGCATACCGGCAGGAACATAGGAAGAAGGCATGATCTGGATGCCGAGCAGCGTGCCCGCGCCGAGCAGCTCACGGAACGCGCTCAGGATCAGCAGCACCACCGTGTAGCCGATGCCCTGGCAGATGCCGTCCACCGCGGAGGCGGCGACGGAGTTCTTGCTGGCAAAGGCCTCGGCGCGGCCGAGGATGATGCAGTTGACGACGATCAGCGGGATAAACACGCCAAGGCTGTTGGCAATGTCGGGGAAGAACGCCTGCAGGCACAGATCAACGATCGTAACGAAGCCCGCGATAACGACAATGTAGCACGCGATACGCACTTCGTTGGGGATGATCTTGCGCAGGAGGGAAATAAAGATGTTCGAAAGCGTCAGGATGATGAGAACGGAGATGCCCATGCCAAAGCCGTTTGCAACGCTCGTGGTGATGGCCATGGTGGAGCACATACCGAGCACCTGCACCAGAACGGGGTTTTGGTAGATCAGACCGTCTTTGAGCTGTTTGTTGAAATTCATAGATCGTTCCCCCTTTCTCAGTTCATGGCCTCGGCGGCAGCCAGAGCGGCGTTGACGCCCTTGGTCACACCCTTGGTGGAGACCGTCGCGCCGGTGACGGCGTCGATGTTCTGCTTGACGACGAGCGTGCCCGCGCCGGACTTGCCGACGAACTGATCGAGCGCGCCGGTGCCGGCGGAGGTCGCTTCATTGTCCATGACCTTGGAGCCGATGCCCTTGGTCTCGGAGTTGTTGACGATGGAAACGCCCGTGACGGTGAGGTCGGCGTCCACGCCGACGATCATCACGATGTTGCCCTGAGAGCCGCTCGCGGTGACCTTGAAGGCATAGCCCGCATTCTCGCCGCCGACGAGGATCTCATACATCTCCGTCAGCTTGCCGCCCTGCTCGTTCGCCGCGTCGATGACCGCCTGCGGGATGTCCTCGACCGGCGGGAACTCACAATCGGTGGAGGAGACGACCTTGGCGAGCGCCGCTTCCGTCTTCTGGCGGTTGATGGCCGCGATCTTATCGGCCGTGAGCACGTTGGTAAGGCCCAGCAGCAGCGCCACGACCAGCGAGATCGCCGTCAGCGTGCCCGCTACCTTAAGAATGAATTTTCCTTCGATCTTCATTTCTTTGCCGCCTCCTTCGCTGCTTTCTTGTCCACGCCGAAGCGGGTGGGCTTGGTATACTTGTCAATGATCCAGGTGCAGCAGTTCATCACAAGGATGGAGTAGCAAACGCCCTCGGGATAGGAGCCGAAGTAGCGGATGAACACCGTGATGAGACCGCAGCCGAGACCGAAGATGAGCTGGCCCTTCTTCGTCACGGGAGAGGTGACATAGTCGGTCGCCATGAAGAACGCGCCGAGGAACAGACCGCCGCCGAGCACGTTGTAGAGCATCCACGTCAGCGCGTCGTTGCCCTGGGGGAAGAGGAAGGTGAGGATCGCCACGGTGCCGATGTAGGCAACGGGGATCTGCCAGGAGATGACCTTGCGGAAGATGAGGTACAGTCCGCCGATGAGCAGCATCATCGAGGAGATCTCACCGAGAGAGCCGCCGATGTTGCCGATGAACATATCGCGCAGGCCGTACTGCGCGGTCAGCGCCTCGAACTCGCCGCCCTTCATCATCGAAAGCGGCGTGGCGGCGGTGACAACGTCGGCAAGGCCGCCGAAGAGCGGGGCCTTGGTGCTCGGGTCGATCCAGCTCGTCATCTGGCCGGTGTAGCACGCGACGAGCGCGGCGCGGCCGGCGAGGGCGGGGTTCAGGAAGTTCTTGCCGAGGCCGCCGTAGAGCTGCTTGACGACAAAGATCGCGAAGAAGTTGCCGACGATCAGCATCCAGTAGGGAAGCGTCACGGGGCTGACGAACGCGAGCAGCATACCGGTGACGGCGGCGGAGAGGTCGCCGAGCGTCTGCGTCTTGTGCAGGAGCTTGCGGTAGAGCCACTCAAAGAACATGGCGGACGCCATGGAGACGGCGACCGCGATCAGTGCGCGGAAGCCAAAACGGATCACGCTCATCAAGAGCGCGGGGCAGAGCGCGATGATCACGTCGAGCATGATCGAGCGCGTGTCTTCATTGTTGCGGATGTGGGGGTTGGAGGAAGCGATGAGCTTCAGACCCTTATAATCATTCAGCATCCCTTATGCCTCCTTCTTTGCTTCTTCGGCAGCCTTGGCAGCCTCCGCCGCGGCCTTGGCCTTGGCGGCGGCTTCCTTGACCTTCTGCTTGCCGACCTTGAACGAATGCGTCAGGTGCAGGCGGCCCGGGCAGATGTAGGAGCACGCGCCGCACTCGATGCAGTCCATCACGTGCGCCGCCTCGAGATCCTCGATGCGGTTCTTCTGCACATATAAATAGAGGTACAGAGGCTCAAGGTGCATGGGGCAGGCCTCGACGCAGCGGCCGCAGCGGATGCAGGTCGGGTCAGCGGAGACCTTGTTCTCGTTGCCCGCAAACGCCAGCACCGCGCCCGTGCCCTTGGCAACGGGGAAATCGGCGGAGGCCTGGGCCATACCCATCATCGGGCCGCCGGCGATGAGCTTGAACGTCTCGTCCTTCAGGCCGCCGCAGGCGTCGAAGAGGAGGGAGACCGGCGTACCGATCGGGCACTCGAGGTTCTTCGGCTCCACAACGCCGCTGCCGGACACGGTGACGACCTTGCGCACCACGGGCATGCCTTCCTTGATGGCATGGTAGATGGCGATGGTGGTGTTGATGTTGAACACGGCGCAGCCGATGTTCGCGGGAAGACCGCCGGGGGGCACCTGCTTGCCGGTGATGGCCTGGCAGAGCTGCTTTTCGCCGCCCTGCGGGTAGCGGCAGCGCAGCGCCTCGACCACGACGGGAGCCTTCTGCTCCTCGATGACCTTGTTGAGGGACTCGATGCCGTTTTTCTTGTTGTCCTCCACGCCGATGATGACCTTATTCACGCCGAACATCTTGGCGAGGTAGCAGCAGCCGCCGATGATCTCGGCCGGGCGCTCAAGCATCGCGCGATGGTCGCCGGTGATGTAGGGCTCGCACTCGGCGCCGTTGATGATGACCGTATCGACCTTGCCGATACCGCTGGAGATCTTCGTATGGGTCGGGAACGTAGCGCCGCCCATGCCGACGATACCGGCCTCTTTGACCATTTCGACCATTTCCTCAACGCTCAGTGCATCGGGATCGGCGGGCGCCTTCACTTCTTCGCTCAGCTCGTCCTTGAAATCATTGTCAATGACAACGGACATGACCTTACCGCCCATGGAGTAGGGGCGGGGCTCCACCGCAGCGACCGTACCGGAAACGCTTGCGTGAATGGGAGCGCCGAGGCCCTTAAATTCACCGATCTTCTGTCCAAGCTTGACATAGTCGCCCTTGGAGACCGTGGGAGTGCAGGGTGCGCCGAAGTGCATCGACATGGGGATGACCACCTGAGCGGGTGCTTGGAGCTGCTCGATGGCCTTTTCATTGGTGGCAGCCTTCATATCGTTTGGATGAACGCCGCCAAAGAAAGCTTGTGCCATAGTCTTCACCTCATCTTTATACTGCCAGAGCAGTGGAAACACTGCTCCATAATCGGACTGATTATACAACCATTCCTTTCCGTTGTCCAGAAAATATTCTGCCGCTCCAGCAATTTCCTTCATATTTTATCAGATTTCGGCCTGCATTCCGAACAAAATCGTCATATTGTACGACATTTCCCCTTCTCTTCCGTCTCTCTTCGCTCTCTTCTTTTCCCCAGGAACTTGACGCATTTATGGCAAAATGGTAAAATGAAAAATGACAATTGGCAATTTTTCTTCACATTTTTTATTGGCTTTGCTTCCGGAAAGGAAAGGTGTTTTCATGACCGTTTCACTCGATCTGCGCGCGATCAAGGCAAACGCCCGCTCGCTGCTGCGCAGCGGCCGCACCAGAGTGCTGAAGCTCTCCGCGCTCTACCTCGCCATCGACCTTGTGCTCAATCTCATCGACGCCGCCGTGAGCTATATGATCGACTCGTCCGGCGGCTTCACGGTGCTCTCGTTCAGCTTTGTGAGCATCCTTGTGAGCCTCATCTCCATCGTGCTCAGCGCGGGCTTCGTGCGCTGCTGCCTCGGCATTCTGCGCGGGGAATACATGCCGTATGAGAGTCTGTTCGACGCCTTCCCCTTTGCCGGGAAGGTCATCCTGCTGTCCATTGTCGAGGGACTTTTCATCTTCCTCTGGTCGATGCTCTTTGTCATCCCCGGCATCATCGCGGCCTACCGCTATTCCTTTGCCATGATGAACCTCTGCGACGATCCCGGCATCGGCGTGATGGAGGCGCTCCGCCGCAGCAAGCAGCAGACGGATGGCAACAAGGGCACGCTCTTCCTTCTCACGATGAGCTTTCTCGGCTGGCTGCTGCTCGCGGGCGCGGCCGTCGTGCTTGCGGACTATCTCATCTTCGGCGACATCAGCTTGCAGCTCGAAACGGCCGCCACGCTTTCACAGGCGCTTTTGATCACGCTCGTCGATCAGGGCATCGCAAGCCTCGCTTCGGTGTGGATCGCGCCCTATATCCAGCTCTCGCTCTGCGCGTGCTATCTCACCGTCACCTCGAGCGGCGGCGCGCCGCTTGAGAGCCTTCCCGGGAGCGACCCGTGGGACGATACGTCCTTCTGACCTCATAAAAGCTACACAGCGGGATATCGCCGAGATATCCCGCTGTGTTCTTTCTTTATTTAAGAATGTAGACCGTCTTCACGCCGAGGAGCTTGCAAAGCTCGGTCTTTTCGGCAAGGTCTGCCTCGCTCTCGTACCACACGCAGACGGTCTCAGCGCCGTTTTTGTTGTAGAGATACGAGCTTTTGTACTGCGTGGAGCGGTGGAAGGTGGTGTTCTTCGTGTCGGTAAGCATCGCTTGCAGCTTTTCTGCCGGAAGCTCCTCTGCCTCGCCGGTCGCCACGCCCTTTTTGTCCGTCTTCTGCACCACGCTGCCTGCGCACAGAAGGACGCTGCCGCCCTTGCCCGCAAGCACCGCCGCGGCATAGACCTCTTCCAGCGCGGTGCGCGGACTCACGGCCTGCTCGCCCTTGCGCGCGGTGTGTGAATTGGTAAAAATGCAGTCCTTCGGCACGTCGAGCGTCCGCGGCTCGCCCTCCGCCGCGACCCAGTGCGCGTCCTTGACGTTCACATTTGCGTGCAGGCGCTCATAAGTGCGCAGCAGCACCGCCGCGGCCTGTTCGCGCGTGGCCGTGCCCTTGGGATCAAAGTTGTACTTGTTCACGCCCGTCATGATGCCCATGCGGTAGGCGAGGGCGATGTAGCCGCGGTTGGTCGTGCAGTCGGCAAAGGGGCAGTTTTTCCCGATGTGCGCCGTCAGGCCGGCGAAGCCCAGCGTATCGCTCTGCACCGGCTGCGCGTCCGCGTCGGCGATGATGCCCGCGAGCACGCTGTAGCCCAGTGCGCGTACGGTCATAGCCGCCATCTCCTCGCGCGTCACGGCGTCGTTCGGACGGCACTTGCTGCTGCCGGGGAAGACATCGTGCGCCGCGGCGGTCTCAATGGCGCTATAATACCACTTTTTCGCATCCTGATTGTCCGAAAAGCTGCCCTTCTGGGGCGTGACGGTCTTCCATCCCATCAGCCGGCACAGCGCCGAGGCGTAGGCCGCGCGCGTCATCTTCTGCCCAAGGCCGAACTTGCCGTTCCCCACGCCCTGGAGCAGGTCATATTGCCTGCACTGCGCGATGCTGCTCGCCGCCCAGTGCTTGTCCGGCACGTCGGAATAGCCGGACTTGTTCGCCGCCGAGACCGCCGTCGCCATCGTCAGCACGGCGAGCAGCAGCGCCAGCGTGCGTTTTAAGAGCTGTTTCATCTTCATTTCCCCCTTTTTGGGTAATCTTTCTGCCGTATTGTAGCACAAAGTTCCGCAGATAGTCAAATTCCCTCTTTACCTTTTTCTCTCTCTTTGTTAGAATATTAGATTGTATTAGTATGATGAGATAGTGTTGCCCGCTGCGGCGGCACGCCATCGGAAAGGAAGGTGAGCAAACCGTGAAATACGAGCGCTGGCAGATTCCCGCCGTGCCGGAGCAGGCCGTCAAGACGCTGACGGACGCCGGATATCCCTATCTCGTTTCATCGGTGCTGGCCGCACGCGGCGTGCAGACGAGCGAGCAGGCCGCCGAAGCGCTGGAGCGCGAGCGGACGCTCTCCTACTCTCCGTTTTTGATGAAGGACATGGACAAGGCCGCCGCGCGCATCACGCGGGCGCTGGAGGGGGGCGAAAAGCTCGCGGTCTTCGGCGACTACGACGTAGACGGCATCACCTCCACCTGTCTTCTCACCGATTATCTCCGCTCGCGCGGAGCGGATGTGACGATGCACATCCCCCGCCGCATTGAAGAAGGCTACGGCCTCGGCTGCGACGCCATCCGCGCCCTTGCAGAGTCCGGCGTGACGCTGATCGTCACGGTCGACTGCGGCATCACGGGTGTGGAGGAAACGGCCTACGCCGCAACGCTCGGCGTGGATCTTGTCATCACCGACCATCACGAGTGCAAAGAGCAGCTCCCCGCCGCTGTGGCCGTCGTCAACCCCCACCGGCCCGACTGCCCCTATCCCTTCAAGCATTTAGCGGGCGTAGGCGTCGCGCTCAAGCTCGTTTTAGCGCTCGGCGAGGGACGCGAGGACGCGCTCTTCGCGCGCTACTGCACGCTCGCCGCCATCGGCACCATCGCCGACGTCATGCGCATGGAGGGCGAGAACCGCACCATCGTGCAGTGCGGCCTAGATAGCATCGACCGCAGCGACTTTACGGGCCTGCACGCGCTGCTGCGCGAGGCAGGGCTCACCTCGCGCCCGATCTCGTCCATCCAGATCGGCTTTGTGCTTGCCCCGCGCATCAATGCCGCTGGGCGCATGGGCCGGGCCGAGCTTGCCGCCGAGCTTCTTTTGACCGACGATCCCATCCGCGCGGAAAAGCTCGCCCGCGAGCTGTGCGAGCTCAACCGTGAGCGGCAGAGCGTGGAGCAGGATATCTTCCGCCGCGCCATCGAGCAGATGGAGCACCTGCCCGAAAGCGAGCGCAGCGCGCTCGTGCTTTCAAGCGAGGACTGGCATCAGGGCGTTGTGGGCATCGTTGCCTCCCGCCTTTCCGAAAAATTCTCCTGCCCGAGCTTTATGATCCACCTCTCCGACGGGTCGGGCAAGGGCTCCTGCCGCAGCTACGGCGGCTTCAACCTCTTCAGCGCGCTCGAGGCCTGCTCCGATCTTCTCGTCAGCTTCGGCGGGCACGAGCTTGCCGCGGGCTTCACCATCGAAGAGAAAAATATCCCCGCCTTCCGCACGCGCATGAACCAGTATGTGCGCGCCCACATGGGCGAAAAGGAGCGCGTTTCCTCGCTCGAGGTCGACGTGGACTTGCAGCGCCCCTCCCTCGTCACGCTCGAAGAGGTCGAGGCGCTCGCGCTGCTCGAGCCCTACGGCGCGGGCAACAACCGTCCCGTCTTCTGTCTGCGCGGGGCAACGCTTGAAAGCGTGCAGGGCGTGGGGCAGAACCGGCACTTAAAGCTCCGGCTGCAAAAAAGCCGCGTGAGCTTTGACGGCATCTTTTTCTCCGTCACCGCGGGCGAATGCGGCGTGTGCGCGGGAATGCGCGTGGACGCGGCGTTCTACTTGCAGGTGAACGAATTCCGTTCCCAGCGCTCGCTGCAATTGCAGCTCATCGACCTGCGCCCCTCGCTCGAGGCGAGCGGGCGGGAGAACGAGGCGCTCACCCTCTGCCGCACGCTCATCGGCGGCGGCACGCTCTCTTCGCGCGACGCCTCGCGCGCGCTGCCCTCGCGCGAGCAGTTCGTGCGCGCATGGCGCGTTCTGGAGCGTGAGGTGGGTGCGAACGGCATCCGCGAGCCCATGCTGCCGCTGCTGCGCAGGCTCAGCGCGGAAATGGTCGGCGCGGAAACATTTTTGCGCACGGCGATGTGCCTGCAGGTCTTCGCCGAGCGCGGCCTTCTTGCCATTGAGCGCGAGGGCGACGCCCTTGCCCTGCGTCTGACGGCGGAGGGCAAAAAGGTCGAGCTTGACAAAAGCCCCTATGTATCCGCGCTGCAAGGCTTTCTTTCGTAAAGGAGACGACCCGATATGACACAGGACCCCATGACCAGCAAAAAAGAGAATACCGCACCGGCGCAGCCGAGCGTCCCCGCCGCGAAGGAAAAGGAGAGTGTGAAGGAGCTTCTGCCCCTCTCGCCCGAGCATGAGGCGCTCGTCAGTGGAATGTACGACCGCCTCGTAAAGACCGTGCGCACCTACAATCCCGGCGCAGACTTTGCCCAGATCGACAAGGCCTACCACTATGCCAAGGACCACCACCGCGGCCAGCTGCGAAAGGACGGCACGCCCTTCATCACCCATCCCCTCGCCGTCGCGCAGATCATCGCCGAGGAATTGAGGCTCGACTCCGAGTCCATCGAGGCAGCCCTCATGCACGACTGCATCGAGGATACCGACGCGACCTATGCAGAGATCGCCAAGGAGTTCACCCCCGCCGTCGCCGACCTTGTCGAAGGCGTCTCCAAGCTCACGCGCGTGCAGTACGCCAGCAAGGAAGAAGAGCAGATGGAGAACCTGCGCAAGATGCTCATGGCCATGGCCAAGGACATCCGCGTCATCCTCATCAAGCTCGCCGACCGCACGCACAACATGCGCACCATGGAGTATCAGACGGCGGAAAAGCAGCGGCAGAAGTCGCTTGAAACGATGGAGATCTACGCGCCCATTGCCCACCGTCTCGGTATGCAGCGCATCAAGTGGGAGCTTGAGGACTTATCGCTCAAATATCTCGACCCCATCGGCTACGAGGAGATCACCCAGTCGCTCGAGAAAAAGCAGCGCGAGCACGAGTCCTTCATGGAGCGCGTGCAGGCGCAGATCGAAGCGCGCCTCAAAGAGCAGAAGGTCCCCTATCTCAGGGTCTACGGACGCATGAAGCACCCCTACAGCATCTACCGCAAGATGTATGCGCAGAACAAGACGATGGATGAGGTGCTCGACCTCTTCGCCTTCCGCGTCATCGTCGACACCGTGGCCGACTGCTACAACGTGCTCGGCATCATCCACGACCTTTACCGGCCCGTGCTCGGCCGCTTCAAGGACTATATCGGCACGCCCAAGCCGAATATGTACCAGTCGCTCCACACCACCGTCATCGGCGCGGACGGCATCCCGTTCGAAGTCCAGATCCGCACCGAGGAGATGCACGAGATCGCCGAATACGGCGTTGCCGCGCACTGGAAGTACAAGCAGGGCATCTCCGGCAGCGCCAATGAACACAACTACGAATGGGTGCGCCGTTTGCTTGAAAATCAGGAGAACACCGACGCGGAGGAATTCGTCCACACGCTCAAGGTCGATATGTTCGCCGATGAGGTCTTCGTCTTCTCCCCGCGCGGCGACGTGACGAACCTTCCCGCCGGCGCGACGCCCATCGACTTTGCCTACTCCATCCATTCCGCCATCGGCAACCGCATGACGGGCGCGAAGGTCAACGGGCGCATCGCCCCGCTCGACTATCAGCTCAAAAACGGCGACATCGTCGAGATCCTGACCTCCAAGAGCGCGCACGGCCCCAGCCGCGACTGGCTCAAGATCGCCAAGTCCAGCGAGGCGCGCAGCAAGATCCGCCAATGGTTCAAGAAGGAGCGCCGCGAGGAGAATATCATCAACGGCCGCATGTCCTTTGAAGCCGAGCTCAAGCATCTCGGCATCCCGATGAGCGACGTGCTCGGCAGCGACCTTGAAACGGCGCTGCTCAAGAAGACCTCGTTCGGCTCGATGGACGAGATGTACGCCGCCATTGGCTACGGCGGCTTCTCCGCGCAGAAGGCCGTCAACCGCATCCACGACGAGATCGTCAAGCTGGAAAAGCAGCGCAAGGAAGAGCGCGCCGCCACGGTGCCGGTCGATAATTCCGGCGCGACGCGCCCGGCCATCCCCAAGCGCACGAAGAGCGAGCAGGGCATCGTGGTCGAGGGACTTTCGAACTGCCTTGTCAAATTCTCCAAGTGCTGCACGCCCGTTCCCGGCGATAAGATCGTCGGCTTCATCACGCGCGGCTACGGCGTGTCCGTCCACCGCTGCGACTGCCCCAACGCCGCGCCCGAACGCCGCAAGCCCGAGGAGCGCGGCCGCTGGATCAAGGTCAGCTGGGGCACGGACGTGAAGGAATCCTACCAGACCGCGCTCGACATTTACGCCAAGGACCGCCTCGACCTCGTGCTCGACGTTTCCGCCGCGCTCTCCACCTCGCAGACGCGCGTGGCGTCGCTCAACGCAACTACGACCGCCGACGGCTTTGCGGTCATCCACCTCAACATTTTCATTTCCGACGCGAACCACCTCGCCGCCGTCATGCGCAAGCTCCACCAGATCAGCGGTGTGATGAAGGTGGACCGTCCCGCCGGATAACAACATTTTCCCCTCTTTTGCGGGGACAAAAAGGAGAATTGCCATGCGAGCAGTATTGACCAAGGTTCAGCACGCCTCCGTTACGATCGACGGAGAAGTCAAGGGAAAGATCGGCAAGGGCTTTTTGATCCTGCTGGGCGTCGCGCCCGACGATACGGAGGAAAAATGCCGCAAGATGGCGGACAAGCTCTGCTCGCTGCGCATTTTTGACGACGAGAACGACAAGATCAACCTCTCGCTCGACGATGTCGGCGGCGAGCTTCTCATCATCTCGCAGTTCACGCTCTACGGCAACTGCCGCAAGGGCCGCCGCCCGGAATTTCTGAACGCCGCGCGCCCTGAGATCGCCATCCCGATGTACGAAAAATTCGTGGAGATCTGCCGCGAGAAAGGCTACCATGTGGAAACCGGCGAGTTCGGCGCCTATATGCAGGTCGACTCGCTCAACGACGGGCCGTTCACACTGATCGTGGACTCCGCCGATCTGGAAGCACCGAAAAAGCAGTAAAGAAAGGGGAATTTTCGATGAAAGTCATCACCACCGTCGTCGGCTCTTTGCAGACGAATTGCTACCTGCTCATTGACGAGGAGACGAAGCTTGCCGCGCTCATCGACCCGGGTGACGAGGCGGAAAAGCTCCTCGCGCTCGTAAAGGAGCAGGGCGTTACGCTCAAATACATCCTCCTCACCCACGGCCACCGCGACCACACGCTCGCCGTGCCCGCCATCAAAAAGGCCCTGCCCAAGGCGGAGGTCTACATCGGCGAGGCCGACGCGCACTCCACGGGCATTTACCACTACCCGATGGCCGACCTCATCCCCGACCTCAAATACTACGGCGAGGGCGACACGCTCCCGCTCGGCTCGCTCACCATTCATGTGCTCGCAACGCCCGGCCACACGCTCGGCGGCGTGACGCTGCTCGTGGGCGATGCAATGTTCTCCGGCGACACGCTCTTTGCAGGCTCCATGGGCCGCACCGACCTTCCCGGCGGCAACGATGAGCAGATGATCGCCTCCCTGCGCCGCCTCGGCCAGATCAAGGGCGAATACACCGTCTACCCCGGCCATATGCGCGCGACGATCCTCTCGCGCGAGCAGGAATATAACCCCTACATCCGTCAGGCACTTCGTTGATAGGACCGTTTCACATGAAAGTTGAGCTTATTGGGCATGATGAAAAATACGCGCTGGAGCAGAGCTTACTCACGCTCTTCCCCGGCGAAAAGCCCGTCTACGGCACGGTCGACGAGGAAGCCGACGCGCACTGGGCGCGCGTGACGCTCTCGGAAGAGAATGATCGCGTGCAGGTGACGACGGAGCTCGGCATCGACGGCCGCTCCGCCGCCCACAGCTACGATTATCCCCTCTCCGGCACGGACTATGAAAAGGAAGGCCAGCGCCGCCACGCCGTCGGCATCAGCTTTTTCGGCGCGGCGAAGGACCTTCTCGGCATCTCCCCCGCATGGGGCAGCCTCACGGGCGTGCGCCCGGCAAAGGTCGCGCTCTCTCTCATCCGCGAGGGCGGAAAGGCGAAGGCCGAGCGGGAGCTTCAGGAGCTTTACTGCGTGCAGCCCGCCCGCGCCCGCCTCGCCATCGAGGCGGCGGACGCCGGCATCCGCGCGGCGGCGGAGCTGGAACCGAACGACATTTCTCTTTACGTCGGCATTCCCTTCTGCCCCACGCGCTGTGCGTATTGCAGCTTTGTGGCGCAGAGCGTGGAAAAGTCCTTCTCGCTCGTGGAGCCGTACCTCGAGGCGCTCTTTGACGAGATCACCGCCGCGGGGCAGCTCGTGCGCGAGATGGGGCTGAACATCAAGTCCTTCTACATGGGCGGCGGCACGCCGACCACGCTGACGGCCAGCCAGATGGACCGTCTGCTCACAAAGCTCGAGCAGAACTTCGACTTTGCAAATCTCGCCGAACTGACGATCGAGGCAGGCCGCCCCGACACGATCGACGAGGAAAAGCTGCGCGTGCTGCGCGCGCACAACACCACGCGCGTTTCCATCAATCCCCAGACGATGGAGGATAACGTGCTTGCGGCCATCGGCCGCCGCCACACGGCGGACGACATCCGCCGCGCGATGGAGCAGGTGAAAAACGCGAATTTCCCGCACGTCAACATGGACCTCATCGCAGGTCTCCCCGAGGATACGCCCGAGGGCTTTGCAAGGAGCCTTGACGAGGTCATCTCCATGGGCGCGGACAACATCACGGTGCACACGCTGTCGCTCAAAAAGGGCAGCCGCATCACGCTTGAGGGCAGCCGCATCCCCGGCGCGGAGGAGGTTGCCGAAATGCTGGACTATGCCGACCCCACGCTGCGTAAGAATGGTTTTGCCCCCTATTACCTCTACCGCCAGAAGTACATGTCCGGCAGCTTTGAAAACGTTGGCTGGACGAAGCCCGGCGGCACGGGACTTTACAACATCTACATCATGGAAGAGCTGCACTCCATCCTCTCGCTCGGCGCGGGCGGCTCGACCAAGATGGTCGGCGGCGGGCAGATCCGCCGCGCGTTCAACGCAAAGTATCCGCGTGAATACATCGACCGGCCGGAAAAGCGCCGCGCGAACCTGATGGACTTCGCCCGCTTTTACGCCGAACAAGGAGAATGACGATGAATAAGAGTGATTTCTTTACTGCCGACGCGCTCAGGCCGCACTTCACCTATGCCGATTACTGCGAGAGCGCGGACGCGATCGCCTCTCACCTCGGTTCTTTTCGCCCCGAGGTGCTGCTGGTGCTCGGCAGCGGTCTCGGCTTTCTCGGCGAGCGGGTCGAAGCGCCCATCTTCATGCGCTACGCCGACATTCCGCACTTCCACGCCTCCACCGCGCCCGGCCACGAGGGCCGCTTCGTCTTCGGAACGCTTTGCGGCAAGCGCGTCGCGGTCATGCAGGGCCGGATGCACTGCTACGAGGGCTACACCATGGAGGACGCCGCCTACGCCGTCCGCGTCATCCGCCTGCTCGGCGCAAAGACGATGATCGTAACGAACGCCGCGGGCGCTGTGAACACGGACTATCAGGCGGGCGACCTCATGCTCATCTCCGACCACATCAAGCTCTTCGACTTTGGCCCGCTCTGGGGGCCGAACATCGAGGAATTCGGCACGCGCTTCCCCGATATGTCCAATGTCTACTCCCCGCGCCTGCGCGCCCTTGCAAAGGACGTCGCGCGCGAGCAGGCGCTCTCGCTGCAAGAGGGCGTTTACATGTACTTCCCCGGCCCGCAGTTCGAAACGCCCGCCGAGGTGCGCGCCGCGCGCATTCTGGGCGCGGACGCCGTGGGCATGTCCACCGCGCCGGAGGCCATCGCCGCCGCGCACTGCGGCTATGAGATCCTCGGCGTGACGCTCTGCGCCAACATGGCCGCGGGCGTTCTCCCCCAGCCGCTCTCGGGCGAGGAGGTCAACGAAATGGCGGAGCAGTCCGCCCCGCGCTTCTCCGCTCTCATCCTCGGCTGCCTTGAAAAGCTGTAAGGCTTCGTCATTTCTTCGCATTTTCTTCGCAATTTTTTGGAACAAAAGGTCGTATTTCCTATGGCTACAGAAAAAAAGCAATCCTTCCTTGGCGGCGCGGCGGTGCTGGCCTTCGGCATCATGGCGGTCAAGGTCATCGGCGCGGTGTTCAAGATCCCGCTGCGCAACATCCTCGGCGAGGGAGGCAGCGCGGACTTCTCCAACGCCTACAACATCTATGCAACGATGCTGACCATCTCGACCGCGGGTCTCCCCGTCGCGCTCTCCAAGCTCGTGAGCGAAGCCTACGCGCGCGGGCGCACGCGGCAGGCGCAGCGCACCTTCAACCTCTCGCTGATCGTCTTTCTGGTGCTGGGGCTCGTCTCGTTCTCGCTGATGTGGTGGGGCAACGACTATCTTGCCTCCCTTCTCAATAACCCCCGCGCAGCCTACGGCATCCGCACGCTCGCGCCCGCGGTGGTGTGCGTGGGGTGCCTGTCCGCCTTCCGCGGCTATGCGCAGGGCCGGCAGTATATGACGCCCACGGCCGTCTCACAGATCCTGGAGGCCTTGTGCAAGCTCGTCTTCGGCCTTGCCCTCTCGCTGTGGCTGCTGCGCATCGGCCAGCCGGACTACATCGCCGCGGCGGGTGCCATCGGCGGCGTGACCATCGGCACCATCCTCTCGCTCGTCTACATGGCAGTGAACTATCTGCGCCACCGCCCGGCCGTACAAAGCGGCGAGCGCTGCGCCACGGGGCGCGCCATCGTGCGCCGCCTGCTGGCGCTGGCCATCCCCATCACCATCGCCTCGTCGATGGTGTCCATCATCACGCTGATCGACACCTCGCTCGTGCAGGGCCAGCTCCAGAACGCGCTGGGCTACTCGCTCGATGAGACCCGCGCACTCTACGGCAACTATTCCGCCTGCATGGACCTCTACAACCTGCCCTCCTCGCTCATGGTCGCGCTCACGGCCTCGGTCATCCCCGCCGTTTCCGCCTCCATCACGCAGCACAACGAAAAGCAGACCGCGCGCATCGTGCGCTCGTCCTTCCGCATCACGGCGCTGCTCGCCTTCCCGATGGGTCTCGGCCTGTGGGCGCTCAGCGGCCCGATCTTCCGTCTTTTCTACCCCCGCTACGACGGCGTGCTCGGCGGGCAGCTCCTCTCGGTGCTCGGCATCGCGAGCATCTTCGTCTGTTTGATGCTCATTACGAACTCCATCCTGCAATCCTACGGGCGAGTGAATGTACCCATCCTCACGATGCTCATCGGCGGCGTTGTGAAGATCGCGCTCAACTATAACCTCACGGCCATCCCGTCCGTCAACATTCACGGCGCGCCCATCGGCACGCTCGTGTGCTTTGCGCTCACGGCCATTTTAAACCTCGCCGCCGTCTCGCGCGCCGCATCCTTCCATCTCAACTACCCCGGCTACTTCCTGCGCCCGCTGCTCGCTTCGCTCGCGATGGCCTTTACCGCGCGCGGCGTGTACGCGCTCTGCGCGCACTTTCTTCTCTCCGAGGGCAGCGGCAGGGGGATGCTGCTCCTGTGCGTGGGCGCGGCGATCGCCGCAGCGGTCATCGTATACGTTGTGCTTGTCCTCGCCCTGCGCATCCTCACGCACGACGACCTCGCGCTGCTGCCCAAGGGCGACAAGCTCGCCCGCGTGCTCCATGTGCGCTAAAACCCCTGTAAAATCAGGGAAATTCCGAGAAATGCCTTGCAATGGGAGGGAAATTATGGTAAATTATCCTGAGAAAGCGACATACACGTATGAGGACCTTGTTCACATCCTGCGCATTCTGCGCGCGCCGGGCGGCTGCCCGTGGGACCGTGAGCAGACGCATAAAAGCAACCGCCGCAACTTCCTGGAAGAGGCTTACGAGGCCGCCGAGGCCTTCGATCTTGACGATCCTGAGCTGATGGAGGAAGAGCTTGGTGATATGCTGATGCAGGTCCTCTTTAATATCCACATCGAAGAGGACGCCGGCCGCTTCACAACGGACGACGTGACCGATCATGTCGTGAGAAAGCTCATTTTCCGCCATCCGCACGTCTTTGCCTCCACCTCTGCCGACACGAGCGAGCAGGTGCTCGTCAACTGGGACAAGCTCAAGCGGCAGGAAAAGGGCCAGCGCACCACGGCCGAGGCGATGGATTCCGTCGCCCGCTCGCTCCCCGCCCTCTGGCGGGCGGACAAGCTCCAGAGCAAGGCCGCGAAGGCGGGCTTCGAATTCGCCGATGTTTCCGGCGCGCTCGACAAGCTCGACGAGGAGACGCAGGAGCTGCGCGCCGCCGTTGAAAGCGGCACGAATTTTGAAGAAGAGCTCGGTGATGTGCTCTTTGCCGCCGTCAAGGTCGGCCGCTTCTGCGGCGTCGACCCGGAGGCTGCGCTCGAGAAGACCTGCGAAAAATTCATCGCCCGCTTCCGCAAGGTGGAGCAGGCCGCGAGCGCGCGCGGAGAGGAGCTTTCCTCCCTGCCGCTCGACACGCTCACCGCGCTGTGGAACGAGGCCAAGCAAGCTCAATGATCGAGGGCCATCCCGCCTTTTGTCATATATTCCCGGAACACACCCCATTCCGGATCAACAAATCAGGAGGATCTATCGATGAACAAGACTGAACTCATTGCTGCCGTTGCAGAAAAAGCAAGCATTTCCAAGAAGGAGTCCGAGGTTGTGATCAACGCCGCCCTCGACACCATTATCGACTCTCTCAAGAACGACGAAAAGGTTCAGCTCGTCGGCTTCGGCTCTTTCGAGACCAAGCACCGCGCCGAGCGCACCGGCCGCAACCCCAAGACCAAGGAGAGCATCACCATCGCCGCTTCCAAGGTCCCGACCTTCAAGGCCGGCAAGGCTTTCAAGGACGCCGTTGCGCAGTAAGCTCCTTAGCAAACAAGACCTTTTGAGAATAGGCGGCGGCGCATCGTGCCGCCGCTCGTTTCTTTTCATCTGAAAAAAGGAGGCAGCTTTCATGCGGCTTGACAAATACCTCAAAGTCTCGCGGCTCATCAAGCGCCGCACCGTTGCCAACGAGGCCTGCGACGGCGGCCGCGTCACGGTCAACGGCAAGGTCGCCCGCGCGTCCTACGACGTGAAGATCGGCGATGTGATCGCGCTGCACTTCGGTGAGCGCACGCTCGCCGTCGAGGTGCTCGACGTTTCCGAGACCGCCGGCAAGAGCGAGGCCTCGCTCCTCTACCGCGAGGTTCCCGCCCAGGACTGAGGCGTACTATTCCGGACGCGCCCTTCATACATTGTGGTATGGAGGGCGCGTTTTTTCGCGCCACGCAAGCGAAAGGACGGTTCGGCTATGACCTATGATCTTTCCCCCGCTTCTCCCCAGCGCATCGAGCTGAGCGGCCGCGAGCACTTAAGCGTCACGGGCGTGGAGGATGTGGACCGCTTCGACGAAAATGAGATCGTGATGACGACCGGTGAGGGCGCGCTCGTCGTCACGGGCGAGAACCTGCACATCGGCAAGCTCAGCATCGACGGCGGCGAGCTGCACGTGGACGGGCGCATCGACTCTGTTGCCTTCGAGGATGTAGCTACGGGGCGCGGCGGCTTCTTATCGCGCCTGCTCGGAGGATAAGGCATGGGCTTTCCGCTCTCCGCGCAGGCGCAGGGCTTTTTCTCCTCGCTCCTGCTCGGCTTCTCGCTCGCGCTCATCTATGATCTGCTGCGCGCCCTGCGCCTGAGCCGGCGCGGCCTTGCCCTTCTCACGCCGCTTTGCGACGCGCTCTACTGCGCGCTCTTTGCGCTGCTCGTCTTTCTCTTTTCCCTGCGCGCGGCGGGGGGTGAGCTGCGGCTCTACATGATCGTCTCGGCGCTCTGCGGCGCGCTATTCTATTTTCTCGTCTGCGCGCGCTTTTTTCGCCCGCTGTGGGCACTCTGGGCAGAGGTTTTGCTCGCGCTGCTCTCTCTTCTCACCGCGCCGCTGCGCGCGCTGAAAAAGCTTTATGGTAAACTTGCCAAACTTTGCAAAAGGTACTTTCTTTTTTCCAAAAAGCGGCTTATAATAAAGGCGTATGAGCGCAGGGCACTGCACTCGATCCGCCGCAGGCGGAAAAAGGGAGGGGAACAGCATGGCAAAGGGGACCAGGCCACCGAAAAAGCGCACGAGTCCGCTGACGATGCTCGTCATCGCGATTTTGATCGTGCTTGTGGGCGTGCAGCTCGTCCACCTCAGAGGGCAGATCGAGCAGGCAAAAGGAGAGCTGACGGGCCTGAAAAGTGAGCTCGCCGCTGCCAAGCAGGAGAACGATTCGCTTGCCTCGGCACTGGAAAAGGCCGACGATCCTGCCTTTTTGCAGGAGCTGGCGCGCGATCAGCTCGGCTACGTCACGCCGGGCGAAAAGTCCTTCTACGACGTGAGCAACTAAAATCAAACAAACCTCAAAAGCGCCCTGCGGGGCGCTTTTTTCCGCGCAAAAAAAGTGGCCGCCGCCGCATTGCTGCGGCCGCGGCCCAAATGGGTGGGATATTGGAAAGCTTCCGATGCTTATGATACAAGCCCCGCGAGAAAACGTCAATGGGAGCTTTTGTCGCTTCCCCGCGCCTTTTGTCGAAATGGGTCGCGGCCGTACACTTTTGCCTTTTTGCACAAAAAATTCATTTTTACACATCGTTCATTTGATATTCCCGCCCATGCGTGCTATAATGCAGAAAAGAGAACAGCAGCGCTTCCCCGGCGCCCACCTTCTCTTCCTCACCAACGAAAGGAGCCAACATCATGAAATACACCTACACCTGCAAAAAGATCTCCCTGAACGATTCCGTCAAGGCCTACGCCGAAAAGAAGATCGGCAAGCTGGAAAAGTTTTTCAAGGAGGAGCCCGAGGCTTCTGTGACCTTCTCCGTTGAGAAGAAGAACCGCTGTGTCGCCGAGATCACGCTCCGCGGCGCAAACGGCACGCTGTTCCGCGCGGTATGTGAGGACCCGGACGGCGATATGCGCGGCGCGATCGACGAGGCCTGCGCCCAGATCGAGCGCAAGATCCGCAAGAACAAGACGCGTCTTGCCAAGAACCTGCGCACCGAGGCCGTGCTGCCCGAGCTGCCCGAGGAATTCGAGCCGCACGAGGAGAGCGAGTTTGACATCGTGCGCACCAAGCGCTTCACGGTCAAGCCCATGAGCGCCGAGGAGGCCATTTTGCAGATGAACCTGCTGGGCCACAGCTTCTTCGTCTTCCGCAACACCGATTCCGCCGACGCGATCTGCGTCGTCTACCGCCGCAACAACGGCGGCTACGGCATCATCGAAACGGAGGATGACGAGGACTAAGCCGTTAAAAGAGAATTCAGAAGGGGCGGAACTCCATTCCGCCCCTTTTTTTGTCCGCCCGTTTGTGGTATACTCGTCCTGTTATTCCAAAAAAGAGGAGACCGCCCCCATGAATCCATTTTTCTGCCGCGCGTTCCAGTGCTGCTTTGCCGTCGGCGCGCGCTTTCTGCCCTGGCGCACGCCGGAGGTCTATTCCGGCTCCGGCAGTCTCCTGCGCGTGGCGGACATCCTGAAAAAAGAGGGCCTGCGCCGCCCCTTCGTCGTGGCGAGCCGCCGCCAGTGCGCGGACGAGCACTTCCGCCGCTTGCAGGAGGTGCTCGACGAGCAGGACATTCTGCTCTCCGTCTACTCCGCCGTTGAGCCGAACCCCTCGGTCGAAACGGTCGAGAAGATCGCCGCGCAGTACCGGCTCGACCGCTGCGACTGCTTTCTCGTCATCGGCGGCGGCTCGCCGATGGACGCGGCCAAGGCCGCCGCGGCGCGCCTTGCCCGCCCGGAGAAGTCCGTTCCCCAGCTCGGCGGACTTTTGAAGGTCCGCCGCCGCATCCCGACGCTCATCGCCGTGCCGACCACCGCCGGCACCGGCTCGGAGACAAGCATCGCCGCCGTCGTGACCGACGATCATCACAAGTATTCGATCTCCGACCTCTGCCTCATCCCGCGCTACGCGATCTTAGACCCCGCGCTGACCGTCGGGCTGCCTCCACACATCACGGCGGAGACCGGCATGGACGCGCTGACGCACGCGGTCGAGGCCTATCTGAGCCGCTACTACAACACCGCCAGGACCCGCGCGCGGGCCGAGCGCGCCGTTGTGACCATCTTTTCTCACCTTGAGCGCGCGTATCGCGACGGCGCGTCGCTCCCCGACCGCGCGGCGATGCTGCAAGCCTCCTTCGACGCGGGAGCCGCCTTTACGCGCGCGAGCGTCGGCAATGTGCACGCCATCGCGCACACGCTCGGCGGGCTCTACGGCACGGCCCACGGCCTTGCGAACGCCGTGCTGCTGCCCATCGTGCTGGAGGATTACGGCGCTGCCGCCTATCCGCGCCTTGCCCGCCTCGCCCGTCTTGCCGGCCTCCCGGGAGAGAGCGACGAAGCGCTCGCCAAGACGTTTATCGCCGAGATCCGCGCGATGAACGCGCGCATGGGCATCCCCGACCACTTTGACTGCATCCGCGAAGAAGACATCCCCCAGATGGCCGCCTGGGCGAGTAGCGAGGCGAACCCCGTCTACCCCGTTCCGGTCATCTACGACCGCGCGCGCTTCATGCGTGTCATCGAGCGTGCGCGCCGCGCCGCCTGAGTCCCCCCAATCCCCCATATTGCAAAAAGGATCGAAAAAATTTATGCTTGGAGTTTACGACTATACCGTTCTTGCGACTTATCTTGCGCTGCTGCTCGGCCTCAACGGCATCTATGCCGCCGCGCAGTCGCGCCCCCTCCCCGCCATGCTGTGCCTGATGCTCGCAGGCCTGCTCGACGCCTTCGACGGGCGCATCGCCCGCACGAAAAAGAACCGCAGCGAGATGGAAAAGCGCTTTGGCATCCAGATCGACTCGCTCAATGACCTTGTCTGCTTCGGCGTGCTGCCCGCCGCCATCGGCTGGTCGACGGGGTGCAGCGCGCCGTGGTTCCTCGCCACGATGTCGTTTTTCGCGCTCTGCGCGCTCATCCGCCTCGCCTACTTCAACGTGACGGAGGAGGAGCGGCAGGACAAGACGAACGAGAACCGCCACTACTATCTCGGTCTTCCGGTCACGTCCTCGGCCTTCGCCATGCCGTTTTTCTACCTGCTCGCGCTCTATGCCGGGAAAAACGCCGCTGTTCTTTACGCCATCGGCGCGTTTTTGCTCGGCGTGCTCTACATTTCGCCCCTGCGCATCAAAAAGATCGGGCTGCGCGGCGTCGCGCTGCTCTCCGCCGTCGGCCTTGCCGAGTTTGCCGCGCTGGTGCACATGATCCGGGCATGATATCCCCCAAAAAGCCGAAGGAAGGGCTGAGAGAGTTCTCAGCCCTTCCTTTTTCACTTGAGGAACGTCTCCGGGTCGCAGGGCACGCCGTCCTTCGTCACGCCGAAGTGCAAGTGCGCGGGGATGGCGAATTCGGCGATGGACGTGCAGCCCACCGAGCCGATGACCTCGCCCGCCGAAACGTGCTGTCCCTCGCTGACCGCCGGAACGGACTGGAGGTTGGAATAGATCGTCTCGTACCCGCCGTCGTGCGCGATGGTCACGCTCGTGCCCATGAGGTCGTCGTCGATGACCTGCGTCACCGTGCCGCTGCACGCGGCGAGCACCTGCGTACCGGCCTCGGCGGCGATGTCCACGCCGCTGTGCGTGCGCCAGTCGCCGAGCGTCTCGTTGTACCTGAGCTCATCGACGGAGAAGACCGCAAGCGTCTCCCCCACAAGGGGCGCGACAACAAGGCGCGGCTCCTCGGGCGCGATGTCCGCGCTGCTCTCCGCGGCCGGGACGCTGTCCTCCACGCCCGCCGCCTCGTCCATCACGCGGATCTCCGCCCCTTCTTCGGGCGGGATGAGCGAAGCATCGTCAAAGTCTGCCTCCGGCATCTCTGCCGTCCTTTCCTCCTGCGCGGGAAGCTCCACCTTTGCGCTCGCCTCCTCCGCGTCCCGATCCGTCGTGCTGCCCGGCAGCAGCGTCCAATAGCCCGCGACGGCCAGCGCCGTCACACCGAGGAACAGGGCTATGTATAAGCCCGTCCCGCCGAAGAAATGCCGCTTTGCGCGGCCGTTCGATCCTGCCATGTCGTTTCCTTTCCGCCGCGCGCGTCGCGGCTCATCCAAAAGTTCCACGGAGCTGCAAAAAAGCTCTGACGGTAGTTTGTACCGTCAGAGCTTTTTCTAAACCTGTTTTGATTCGATTTTTCAGCGCACGATGAGCGTCTTGCCGTCCATCTCCTCGGGCTTTTCAAGGCCCATCACGTCGAGAATGGTCGGGGCAATGTCGGCAAGGCGGCCGGGCCGCAGCTCGGTGCCCGCGCCGCAGAGGATGAAGGGCACGCGGTTGGTCGTGTGCGCGGTCATGGGGCTTTTCCCGTCGCTTTGCAGCATCTGCTCGGCGTTTCCGTGGTCAGCGGTGACCATGGCGATGCCGCCCATCTTGAGCGTGGCGTCCACGACGCGGCCAACGCAGTCGTCGACCGTTTCAACGGCCTTGACCGCCGCGTCGAACTTGCCCGTGTGACCGACCATGTCGCAGTTGGCAAAGTTGAGGATCACAACGTCGTACTTGCCGGACTCGATGCGGTCCACGCACCTGTCAGCGACCTCATAAGCGCTCATCTCGGGCTGGAGGTCGTAGGTCGCGACCTTCGGCGAGGCGATGAGCACGCGGTCCTCGCCGGGATAGGGCTCTTCAACGCCGCCGTTGAAGAAGAACGTGACATGGGCGTACTTCTCGGTCTCTGCAATGCGCAGCTGCGTCATGCCCATCTTGCTGAGATACTCGCCAAGGCCGTTTTTCACGCTGATGCGCGGGAAGGCGACCAGCACGTTCGGCATCGTGGCGTCATACTCGGTGTTGCACACATAGGTGAGCGGGAAGAACTCGCGCTTAAAGCCGTCGAACGCGGGGTCGACGAAGGCGCGCGTGATCTCGCGGGCGCGGTCGGGGCGGTAGTTGAAGAAGATGACCGAGTCATTGTCGGAGATCATGCCGTCCTTATCGCAGACGATCGGCTCGACAAACTCATCCGTCACGCCGTTTTTGTAGCTTGCCTCAATGGCGTGGATGGGATCGGGGTCCTGCACGCCCTCGCCGTAGACGAGCGCGTCGTAGGCGTTCTCAAGGCGGTCCCAGCGCTTGTCGCGGTCCATCGCATAGTAGCGGCCCATAACGGTCGCGATCTTGCCGACGCCGATCTCGCGGCACTTTTCCATAGTCTTTGCCACAAAGTCGCGTCCGGAGGTCGGGGGCGTGTCGCGCCCGTCGAGGAAGGCGTGGATATACACGCGCTTGAGACCCTTGATGTGCGCCATTTTCAAAAGCGCATAGAGATGGTCGAGCGTGGAGTGCACGCCGCCCGCGGAATGCAGGCCGTAGAGGTGCAGCGCGGAGCCTTTTTCAAGGCAGTCGTCCATCGCCTTGTTGTAGGCGGGGTTTTCAAAGAAGGTGCCGTCCTCGATGGAGCGGGTGATGCGCGGCAGGTCCTGGAACACGACGCGGCCGCCGCCGATGTTGGTATGACCGACCTCGCTGTTGCCCATCTGCCCGTCGGGCAGACCCACATCGAGCCCCGAGGCGGCAAGCTCGGTGTGCGCGTACTCTTTGAAAAGGCCGTCGAGCACGGGGGTGCTGGCCGCGCGGACCGCGTTGCCAACAATATCGTCGGACAGGCCGAAGCCGTCCATAATGATGAGGGTGGTCGGAGCTTTGTTCATAAATGGTATCCCTTTCTGCTCAGTCCTGATTGGCAGCGTGAACGATCTCCATCAGCGATTGAGCCTGCAGCGACGCGCCGCCGATCAGGCCGCCGTCGATATCCTCGTGCGAGAGCAGCTCGCGGGCGTTTTCCGGCTTCATCGAGCCGCCGTACTGGATGGTCACGCTGCGGGCCACGCGCGCGCCGTACTGCGCGCGGATCAGCGCGCGGATGGCGGAGCAGACCTCGCTCGCCTGCTCGCTCGTGGCGGTCTTGCCCGTGCCGATGGCCCAGATGGGCTCATAGGCGATGACGCAGCGGCGCATCTGCTCGGCGCCCACGCCGGCAAGCGCGCTTTTGACCTGAAGGGTGATGAGCTCCATCGTCACGCCCATCTCGCGCTGGGCGAGGCTCTCGCCCACGCAGATGATCGGGTTCAGGCCGGCATTCAGCGCGGCGTGGACCTTCTTGTTCACGATCTCGTCCGTTTCGCCGAAGAGGGCGCGGCGCTCGCTGTGGCCGACGATGACGTAGCGCACGCCGAGGTCGGCGAGCATATCGGCGGAGATCTCGCCGGTGTAGGCGCCGCTCTTTTCAAAGTAGACGTTCTGTGCGCCGACGGCGATGCGGCTGTCCTTGAAGGCGCGCACGGCGGCGGAGAGATCGGCCGCGGGCACGCACACGACGATGTCGCACCACTTGGTCTTGGGAAGGATGGCCTTGAACTCTTCGGCAAAGGCCTTGGTCTCGCTGGGGGTCTTGTTCATTTTCCAGTTGCCTGCGATAATGGTCTTACGGTATCTGCGATTCATGTTGGGTCTTTTCTCCTGTTACTACTATAAAGAATCAAAAGCTGCGGGGGAACTTTTTTTACTTGTCGAGCAGGCACGCAACGCCCGGAAGCTCCTTGCCCTCAAGGAACTCGAGCGACGCGCCGCCGCCGGTGGAGATGTGCGTGATCTTGTCGGCAAAGCCGAGCTGCTCGGCTGCCGCCGCGCTGTCGCCGCCGCCGATGATGGTGACAGCGCCGCTTTCGGCGAGGGCCTTGGCCATGGCCTTGGTGCCGTTTGCAAAGGCCGGGAACTCGAAAACGCCCATGGGGCCGTTCCAGACGATCGTGCCCGCGCCCCTCGTGGCAGAGCAGAAGAGCTCGATGGTCTCAGGGCCGATGTCCATGCCCATCATGTCCGCGGGGATGTGCATCGCGTCGACGACGTGGGGCTCAGCGTCGGCCGCGAATTCCTTCGCCGCGACCGCGTCGACCGGCAGCAGGAGCTTCGCGCCCTTTGCCTTGGCTTTTTCGATCATTTCAAGCGCGTAGGCGCACTTCTCTTCTTCAAGGAGGGACTTGCCGATCTCGCCGCCCTGCGCCTTGGAGAAGGTGTAGGACATGCCGCCGCCGATGATGACGGTATCGGCCTTGTCGAGAAGGTTATTGATGACGGCGATCTTGTCGCTGACCTTCGCCCCGCCGAGCACGGCGACGAACGGGCGCTTGGGATCGTCGAGCGCCTTGCCCATGACCTCAAGCTCCTTGGCGACAAGAAGGCCCGAAACGGCGGGAAGATAGGCGGCGACGCCGGCGGTGGAGGCGTGGGCGCGGTGCACCGTGCCGAAGGCATCGGATACGTACAGCTCCGCCATGGAGGCGAGCGCTTTTGCAAGCGCGGGGTCGTTCTTCGTCTCGCCCGGTTCAAAGCGGGTATTTTCAAGCAGCATGATCTCGCCGCCCTTGAGCGCCGCGGCCTTGGCTCTCGCGTCCTCGCCAACGACGTCGCGACTGAAGATGACGGGCTTGCCGAGAAGCTCGGAGAGGTGCGCCGCCACGGGCGCGAGCGTCAGCTTTTCAAGCGACTTTTTCCACTTTTCCTCTGTGAGCGTCGCGGGGTCCTTGCCCTTTTCGGTCTGCTTTTTGACCCACTTTTCAAACTTCGGCTCGGGCTTGCCGAGGTGCGAGCAGGCAATCACGGCCGCGCCGTGGTCGAGAAGATAGCGGATGGTCGGCAGCGCCGCCACGATACGCTTATCGGACGTAATCGCGCCGGTCTCCTTGTCCTGCGGGACGTTGAAATCGCAGCGCAGCAGCACCTTTTTCCCGCTCACGTCCACATCGCAGACCGTCTTTTTATTATAGTTCATGTCAGTTCCTCCTCATAACGATACAGATACGATTTGGCTACTCGATTGTTGAAACGAAACCGTTTCCCTATGGTGTTTCCAGCATCTCGCCCTCGTGCTTGAGGCCGGGAAAGCCGGTCTGCCGCAGCGCCTCATAGGTCAGGATCGCCACGGAGTTGGAAAGATTCAGACTGCGCGCCTCCGCGCGCATCGGAAGGCGGATGCAGCGCTCATAGTGCGCCGTGCGGAAGTCCTCCGGGAGGCCCGCCGTCTCTTTGCCGAAAAAGAGCCAGCAGCCGTCCTCAAATTCCGCCTGGCAGTAGTCCTGCGGCGCCTTGGTCGTGGCGAGCCAGCAGTTCTGTTCCGCTTCGGGGTGCTTTGCAAAAAGATCCGCCAGATCTTCATACACGCTGATATCCACAAGATACCAGTAGTCCAGTCCCGCGCGCTTGACAGCGCGGTCGGAAATGTCGAACCCAAGGGGCTTTACGAGGTGCAGACGCGCCCCCGTTGCCGCACAGGTGCGCGCGATATTGCCGCAGTTCTGCGGGATCTCCGGCTCCACGAGCACGATATTGAGCATGATGGCGTCTCCTCCACGCGAAAGTTTAATTATTGTACCGCAAAAATATTGCGAATTCAACCTAAAATACAGCCTTTTGAAACGATTTTTCCAAAATGAAAAAAGCCGGAGGGGGAAAACAAAAAAACTTTTACCTTTTTTGCAGGAAAAGGTGGATTTTTTGTTTCTCTTTGGTATAATACCCGTTAAGAAGGACTATTTTACGAAAGGAGCTCACTCCGATGGATCAGAAGCTGGCCGTCCTGTTCATGCCGGACGATATGACGCTGACAAAAGAGAAAACACCGCTGATGCTAAGGCCCATCCTGTTCTGCCCCATCCTCACGTGGATGATCGACGAACTGATGGGACAGGGCGTCGAGCGGTTTTTTATTGTATCCGATGTGCGCGCGCACGATGTGATGCGCCCCTATATCTCCGAAAAGGCCGACGTCACCTATGTGGACGGGGCAAAGCACGGCGAAGAGCTGTTGAAGCTTCTCAAGGGCGAAAAAGGCAGCGTGCTCATCGTCAACGGCGCGGTGCTGCCCGTGGGCATCTTCTCCGGCGGTGCGGTCTACTCGGCGGATGCCAAAGAGTGCTGCAAGGTACTCAAAGAGCACGGCGCGTTCGCGGCCTTCCCCAAGGGGGCCGAGATCTCCAAGGGCTTCCTCCCCGTCGGCGACGAGGAAGAGCTGCGCTCGGCGCAGGATATGTGCCGCCGCAAGATCGCGGACAAGCACTTTGCCGCGGGCGTTTCCATCATGGACCCCAACAACACCTACATTGACCCCCGCGTCAAGATCGGCAGCGGCACGGTCATCCTGCCGGGAACGATCCTGCGCGGCCGGACCGTCATCGGCAAGAACTGCACCATCGGCCCGAACGCCATGATCCGCGACTGCACGGTCGGCGACGAGACGGAGGTAAACGCCTCGCAGCTCAATGAGAGCACCGTCGGCAGCCATACGACGGTCGGCCCCTTCGCCTATGTGCGCCCGCACTCGACGATCTGCGACCATGTCAAGGTCGGCGACTTTGTCGAGATCAAAAACAGCGTCATCGGCAACGGCACGAAGATTTCGCACCTGACCTACATCGGCGACAGCGACTGCGGCGAGCGCATCAACTTCGGCTGCGGCACGGTGACGACGAATTACGACGGCTTTAAGAAGTTCCGCTGCACGATCGGCGACGACGCCTTCATCGGCTGCAACACCAACCTCATCGCACCTGTCACAGTGGGCAAGGGAAGCTACATCGCCGCCGGCTCCACCATCACCGACGAGGTGCCTGAAAACGCGCTGGCGCTGGCCCGCGCCCGTCAGGTCAACAAGCCCGGTTGGGCCGAAACATGGCGCGAGGCGCACAAAAAGTAAGTAACTTCAGAAAATTTTTATAAACAGAGGAGTACATCATCATGATCTCTCACGGCAAGGACATCAAAATTTTCACGGGTAACGCAAACCCCAAGCTTGCAGAAAGCATCTGCAAGATCATCGGCACCAAGCTCGGCGAGAGCGAGGTCAAGAGCTTTGCCGACGGCGAGGCTTCCGTCTCCCTGTACGAGACCGTACGCGGCAGTGACGTGTTCCTCGTTCAGTCCACCTGCAAGCCCGTCAACGACAGTTTGATGGAGCTTCTCATCATGGTCGACGCCTGCCGCCGCGCTTCCGCCGGCCGTATCACCGCCGTCATGCCCTACTTCGGCTATGCCCGTCAGGACCGCAAGGCCAAGAGCCGCGACCCCATCTCCGCCAAGCTCGTGGCCAACATGCTCGTCGCCGCAGGCGTTGACCGCGTGCTGACGATGGACCTGCACGCCAACCAGATCCAGGGCTTCTTCGACATTCCCGTCGATAACCTCTTCGGCAACCCCATCTTCGTCGATTACTATGCCAAGAAGTTCGGCTCCGCCTGCGAGGACATGGTCGTCGTCTCTCCCGACGTTGGCTCCGTCGCCCGCGCCCGTACCTTCGCCCAGAAGCTGCACATGAACCTCGCCATCGTCGATAAGCGCCGTCAGAAGGCCAACCAGTGCGAGGTCATGAATGTCATCGGCGACGTGGCCGGTAAGGAGTGCATCCTCTTCGACGATATGGTCGATACCGCCGGTTCTCTCTGCAACGCGGCCAAGGCCATCGTTGAGGTCGGCGGCGCAAAGAAGGTCTACGCCTGCGCGTCCCACGGCGTGCTCTCCGGCCCCGCGCTCGAGCGTCTTGCCGCGAGCAGCATCGAGGAGCTGGCCCTGCTCGACACCATCCCCGCCCCCGCCGGCGAGGACGAGCTCAAGAAGTCCCGCATCAAGTACCTGACCGTCGCGCCCATGTTCGCCGAGGCGATCGAGCGCACCTATCAGGAGATCTCCATCGCGAAGCTCTTCAACTAACATGACGCCGTTCCCCGCCGCGCGCGGGGAGACGGCACTGGGAGGGATATCTCGGGCACGAGATATCCCTCCTTTCCGCCCGCGCGAAAAAAGGCGGCGCGCCGCGCCGCCAAGACCCTCCCCCAACGGGGAAATGATCGAGGATAATTCTTATGATTTTCAAAAAATCCGGCCCGCCGGAATGGCTCTTAGTCTGTTTGGGCAATTACGGCAAGGAATATGAAAACACACGCCACAACGTCGGCTTTATGGCCGCGGAACGGCTCATCGACAAGCGCGATCTGCGCTGCAACCGACTGCGCTTCCGCGCACTGACCGAGGTCATCGACCTTGGCGGCGCGAACGTGCTCTTGATGATGCCGCAGACGTACATGAACCTCTCCGGCGAGGCCGTCGGCGAGGCGGCGCGCTTCTATAAAATTCCCGCCGACCACGTCATCGTCATCTCCGACGATATCTCCCTGCCGCTGGGCAAGGTCCGCGTGCGCGCAAGCGGCAGCGCGGGCGGCCACAACGGTCTCAAGAACATCATCGCCCACCTCGGCACCGACAAATTCCCGCGCGTGAAGGTCGGCGTGGGCGCGCCGGAGCACGACATTGTCGACTGGGTCATCGGCCCCTTCACGGCGAGCGAGCGCAAGGTCGTAGACGGCGTGCTCGACCGCGTGCTTGAGGCCGTTGAGTGCATCATCACCGACGGTGTGCTCGCCGCGCAGAACCGCTGCAACGGCTGATGCATTCCGGCGCGAAAATTTATAAAATCGCCATAGACTTTTCGGGAAAAGCTCATATAATATCATCATGATATGTTGGGTGCGACCCGCCGCGTGCGCGGCGGATCGGCCCTTTTGCGCGTTGCGAAAGGAGGGGAACGGCATGGCAGAGGGCATGAAAATGCTCGGCGCGGCGCTCGCGGCGCTGCCCGAGGTGCGCGAGCTGATGATGAACATCGACGCGGGAACGAGCCCCGTCGCCGTGTCGGGCCTTGCAAGCGTCCACCGCGCGCAGCTTGCCGCCGCGCTGCGGCAGCAGTTAGATCGCCCCCTGCTCGTGCTCTGCGCCGACGAAAACGAGGCAAACCGCATGGCGCTCGACCTCACCGCGCTGCTCGGCGAAGAGGTAAGCCTTCTCTTCGCGCGCGAATGGCAGCTGCGCGACCGCGTGTCCGCCTCGCACGGCTGGGAGCAGCAGCGCATCGGCACGCTCTGCCGCCTTGCCGCCGGGGAAGCAAGCGTACTCGTCGCCACGGTCGATGCACTGATGCAGCGCACGCTGCCGCCCGCGCTCCTGCGCGGCGCGGTGACGGAGATCAAGATCGGCGCGCGCTTCGACCTTGCCGCGCTTTCCAGAAAGCTTGTCGAGATCGGCTACGTCCGCGCCGAAACGGTCGAGGGCGTGGGTCAGTTCGCCCTGCGCGGCGGGATCCTGGATATCTACTCGCCGCTCAGCGCGCCCGTGCGCGTCGAATTCTTCGACGACGAGGTGGACGCGATGGGCGAATTTGACCTTGCGACCCAGCGCCGCACACAGAACGTCAAGTCCCTCACCGTCCTGCCCGCAGCCGAGGTGCTGCCCGCGCTTACAGGCGGCGGGCGCGAGAAAATGCTCGAGCGTCTCTCCCGCGCGGCGCAGAAGATCGAGAAAAAGGCCGCGGACAGCCCCATCGTGAAGACGCTGCGCGGCGACATGGAGCGTCTTTCCAATGACCTGCCACTTGGCGGCATGGACCGCTATCTTGCCGCCTGCTACCCCGAGGAGATCTGCGCGCTCGACTATCTCGCGCCCGACACGCTCGCCGTCGTGAGCGACGGGATGCGCGTTCTGGAGCGCGGGAAGAATTACCACTGGGAGCTTTCCGAGGATGTTAAGCCCCTCATCGAAGAGGGCGTTCTCTGCGGAGAGTTTGCTTCTCTTGCGCTCACGCAGGAGTCGCTCAGCCGCCGCCTCGCGGACTTCCCCGTGCTGCTGCTCGACGCGCTGCCGACCTCGCGCAATCTGCTCGCGCCGCGCGTGCTGCTCAGCATGAACGCGCGCTCGCTGCCGAGCTACGGCGGCAGCCTCGAGACCGCCGCGGGCGACATGGAGCGCTATCTTGGCGCGGGCTGCGGCGTTCTCATCCTCTGCGGCAATGAAACGCGCGCAAAAAATCTCCAGCGGCTTTTGGAAGAGCGCGGCATCCGCGCCCGGCTCGACCTCAAAGGCGACCGCCTGCCCGTCCCGCACGAGACCGTCATCGGCCTCGGCGCGCTGAGCGCAGGCAGCGAATACCCCCAATTGAAGCTCGTCATCCTGACCGAGGGCCAGCTCACCTCCCCCCTCTCCGGCAAGCGCACAAAGGCAAGGCCCAAGAAGGAGACTTCCGCGCGCGAGGCGCTGCGCTCCTATGAAGACCTCTCCCCCGGCGATCTCGTCGTGCATGTGCACCACGGCATCGGCCGCTTCGCGGGCATCGAGCGGATGCGCGTGGACGGCGTGGACAAGGACTACATTAAGATCTGCTACGCAGGCAACGACAGTCTCTATGTCCCCGCGACGCAGCTCGACATGGTGTCAAAGTACATCGGCGGCCACGGCGAGGACGAGGACGGCCATCCGCGCGCCAAGCTCAGTAAGCTCGGCGGCACGGACTGGTCGCGCGCCAAGACAAAGGCGCGCGCCGCGGCGAAGGACCTTGCCAAGGGGCTCATCGCGCTCTACGCCGAGCGCCAGCGCCGCCCGGGCTTCGCCTTCTCGCCCGACTCCCCGTGGCAGAAGGAATTTGAAGACGCCTTCGACTATGAAGAGACCGACGATCAGCTGCGCGCCATCGCCGAGATCAAGGGCGACATGGAGCGCTCAACGCCGATGGACCGCCTGCTCTGCGGCGACGTGGGCTACGGCAAAACAGAGGTCGCGCTGCGCGCCGTGATGAAGTGCATCCTAGACGGCAAGCAGGCGGCGATCTTAGTACCCACCACGGTGCTCGCCCAGCAGCACTATGCAACCGCCATCAACCGCTTCCGCTCGTTCCCCGTGCGCATCGAGGTGCTATCGCGCTTCAAAACGCCGGCGCAGAAGAAGCAGATCTTGCAGGATGCCGCCGCGGGAAAGATCGATCTTCTCATCGGCACGCACTCGCTGCTGCAAAAGAGCCTGCACTTCAAGGACCTCGGTCTTCTTGTCATCGACGAGGAGCAGCGCTTCGGCGTGACGCACAAGGAAAAGCTCAAGGAGCTTTCCCGTCAGGTCGATACGCTGACGCTCTCGGCAACGCCCATCCCCCGCACGCTCAACATGGCGCTCTCGGGCATCCGCGATATGTCCACCATCGAGGTCCCGCCCGTCGACCGCCAGCCGGTGCAGACCTATGTCCTCGAGCATAACTGGAGCGTCATCGCCGACGCCATCCGGCGCGAGCTCGCGCGCGGCGGGCAGGTCTACTATATGCACAACCGCGTGGAGACCATCGACCGCTGCGCAGCTCAGCTTAAAAAGCTCCTCGGCGACGACGTCGCTATCGGCGTCGCGCACGGCAAGATGGACGAAAAGGGCCTGTCGTCCGTGATGCAGCAGCTCTCGGACGGAGAAATTCAGGTGCTCGTCTGCACGACCATCATCGAAACGGGTATCGACATCCCGAATGTCAATACCCTCATCATCGAGGACGCCGACCGCCTCGGCCTCGCCCAGCTGCACCAGATACGCGGCCGCATCGGCCGCAGCGCAAGAAGAGCCTACGCCTACATGACCTACCGCGCGGGCAAGATCCTCACCGAGGTCGCCGCCAAGCGCCTCACCGCCATCCGCGAGTACGCGGAGTTCGGCTCGGGCTTTCGCATCGCGATGCGCGACCTGGAAATCCGCGGCGCGGGCAATCTGCTCGGCCCCGAGCAGTCGGGCTACATGATGAGCGTCGGCTATGATATGTACTTGCAGCTTCTGGAAGAAGCCGTGCTCGAGCAGCGCGGCGAAAAAGTCCCCCAGCGCACCGAATGCTTCGCCGACCTCACGGTTTCTGCAAACCTCCCGGAGAGCTACATCTCCTCCGGCGAGCAGCGCATGGCCATCTACCGCCGCATCGCGGCGCTGCGCACGAGCGAGGGCGCGCAGGAGCTGCTCGACGAGCTGCTCGACCGCTACGGCGAGCCGCCGCCGCCGGTCTTAAAGCTCATGGACGTGGCGCTTTTGCGCGCCGAGGCCGTTCAGTCCGGCATTTGCGATATCACGCAGCGCGGAGGCGAGATCGTCTTCACCTTCGCCGCGGGCGAGAATATGCCCGTGGAGGCCGTGATGGCCCTGTGCACCCAGACGAAAAACAAGCGCCGGCTCACGCTTTCCGCCACTGGAACAGAGCCGAAGCTCACACTGCGCCTCGCGCCAAACGAGGACGCGCTCGAATCCGCCTTGACGCTGGTCGAAGACCTGCGCGTAAATAAGGAAGAAAACGAAAAAGAGGTAACATCATGCTGAAAAAGAGAATTCTCTCATTCCTCGGCGCGGCGGCCCTCACCGCAGCGCTCACCTTCGCCGTCGTTTCGCTCTCGCCCTCGAACGGCTTCACCTCCGGCTCGATGCAGGAGGGGATGAGCTATGAGGTCTGCGGCGTTTCGCCCGACGCGATCGTTGCAAGCCTTGACGGCAACGGCGCGAGCGCCGATCTCATCACCTACTGGATCGGCTACAACGCAACGTATCTCAACTCCTATATGCAGCATTACGGCGGCGGCGCGCTCGACTGGGACTACACCATGTCCGACGGCACGACCATGCCCGACTACATCAAGCAGGACGTGCTCGCCACCGTCAAGCAGGAGCTGCTCATCGAAAATCTCGCCAACAAGTACGGCGTGACGCTCACCGACGAGCAGCGCGCGGCGATCGAGTCCGATGAGCAGAGCTTCATTACGCAGTACGGCAGCGAGGAGGCCTTCGACGAAGAGCTTGCAAAGCTCGGCCTTCGCCGCGAGACTTACGAGCGCATCACTTCCACCAATTACCTCTACCAGAACCTCTACAAGCTCTACCTGACCGAGGGCAGCGCGCTCTATGTCTCCGACGAGGACCTTGCCGCCTATGCCGCCGCGCAGAACTATATCACCGCCGACCACATCCTGCTCACTACCGTGGATACCGCCACGGGCAAGGCGCTGAGCGATGAGACGATCGCCGAAAAGAAGGCCCTCGCCGAGGAGCTTGCCGAAAAGCTCAAGAACTACACGGGCGACGACCTTGCGTCCTATTTTGCAGAGCTTGCCGACGAATACAGCGAGGACCCGGGCCGCGCGTCCTATCCCACGGGCTACACCTTCACCACCGGCTCGATGGTGAAGGAGTTTGAAGACGCCGCCTATGCGCTCGACGAGGGCGCGGTGAGCGACATCGTCGAGTCGAGCTTCGGCTATCACATCCTGCTGCGTCTGCCGCTCGACAAGGCCGCTGCCGCGGAGAGCGTCCGCGAGGCGTACTTCACGAACTTCATCGACGAGCAGCTCGAAAAGGTCACGCTCGCCACGAGCGAGCAGTTCGACGCGCTCGACGCCCAGGCGCTGTATGAGGCGATCGTCGCTGCGCAGGCGGAGTAAAGAACTTTTCCCCCTTTGTAGGGGAAACGGATAAAAAAAGGGGGACTTCTCTTTCGCAAAAGAGAAGTCCCCCTTTTGATTGGCAGCGCGCAGCAAAACGCGCGCCTTTTTTAAGAAGCCTTACTCAAGCATCTGCGCCGCGCGGTACTGATAGACAAGCTCGACGATGCTTGCCGCGGCAAGCCCCAAGGCGATGGGCACCAGCGCCAGCAGCAGCGTGAATCCTCCGTTGAGGTAGAAAAACGGCCCTTGCGTCTCGGTCAGCAAAAGCGTCAGGGCGAGGACCGCGCCGAAGAGGATCACCAGCACGACCATCCATGTGCACAGCTTGCGCCACTTTGCCGCAAAGGCGTCGTCCGATCCGTCGAAGGCCTCGGCGCAGGCGGTGAGCTGCTGATACTTTGCCGCCGCGCCGGCAAGTAGCAGCGCAAAGAGCAGCGCCGACAGTGCAAGCAGCATCGTGCCGAGTTCATCCGTTTCCATTTTGTCCAGCACGCCCGGCGCGTCGACCCATGCGATCAGCGGCGTGACCGCGAGCGGCGCCGCCCCCCAGTACACCGCCTTGCGGAAGCGCGGCACGGCCTCGCTCATCCTCCACATGGCAATGAGCACCAGCACGCTCACCGCGAGAGAGGCAAGGCTCAGCGGGATGCGCAGCGCGGGGATGCGCTCGTCGAGTTTAAAGGTATTGCTCAGGATGTTGATGACCAGCGCGGTGACACCCAGGCGGAACAGATCACGAAATCCCCTTTGCAGCAGCGGCGCATCGTGCCGCGCGCGCGGCGGGAGCGGTGCTTCGGGGACGGCTTGCAGCATCATTTCCTTTTCCATCATGGTGTTTCTCCTCTCTTTCTCCACGGTTTTCTCTCGTGATTTCCTTATGTGATGTTCATTTTACGGGAAAACGGCGAAAAAGACCAGCAACTTCAACTTGTCATCGCCTGTTTTTCCCGCAATTTTTATGTAACATGGAGGTTTCATGACGGCAAATCGTCAAATTAAATCGCCTTCATCAAATAATTGAATCAATTCCTGCAAAACTTTTTCAAAATCCCTTGCTTTTGGGAAATGGCAAAGGTATAATGAAAGAACCGTATGAAATCATTGAGGAAATCAATTCATTTAATTTTTGAGAGGAGATCTTTATCATGGCAAAGTTCAAAGTTTACTACACCATCGAGCTCAACGAGGTGGCCACGCACATCTTCGAGTCCAACGACTTTGAAGTGAAGCTGTGCAGCCATAACGACGAGGAGACCTACGTCAAGGAGCTCGCCGAGTTCCAGCCCGACGCCATCATGTGCCGCACCGAGCCCATCACCGCCAAGATGATGGACACCTGCACCAACCTGAAGGTCATCGGCAAGCAGGGTGCCGGCCTCGATAACATCGACATGGACCACGCCCACGCCAAGGACATCACCGTTGTCTACGCGCCCGCCGGCAACGCCAACGCTGTTGCTGAGCACGCCGTCATGCTGATGCTCATGTGCGCCAAGCGTTTCACCTATGTCGACCGTCAGTTCCGCGGCGGCAACTTCCTTGTCCGCATGGGCATGGAGCACACCTATGAGCTCGGCGGCAAGACCCTCGGTATGATCGGCTGCGGCCGTATCTCCCAGCTCGCCATGCAGAAGTGCAAGTACGGCTTCGGCATGAAGGTCATCGGCTACGACCCGTACATGACGCAGGAGAAGATCGGCGACCTGTGCGAGCTGAAGGAGACCGCGAAGGAGGTCTGGGAGCAGGCTGATTTCGTGTCCGTGCATCTGCCCGTCGTTCCCTCCACCGAGCACTCCATCGGCCGTGAGCAGTTCAGCTGGATGAAGCCCACCGCTTCCTTCATCAACTGCGCGCGCGGCGCTCTGATCAAGGAGAACGAGCTTGTCGAGTGCCTGAAGGACGGCACGCTGTTCCAGGCCGGTCTCGACGTTTTCGAGCATGAGCCCATCCAGGAGTCCAGCCGCGAGCTGTTCGACCTCGACAACGTCATCATGACCCCGCACATGGCCGCCACCACCGAGCAGAGCGTTCTGAACTGCTGCACCTCCGTCGCCAACGACATCGTCGCCGTCTGCAACGGCCAGGAGCCCAAGGTCAAGGCCCAGAAGCCCAAGTTCTAATGAAACGACCTCATCTGAACATCCGTCATTGTTGAAAAAGGATCGCTCTCCTTCGGGAGAGCGATCCTTTTTCCTTGTGTTCGGCCCTCTTTCGACCGCTGCACTGCAAAAGTTTGCGATATTTTGCCCGATGGTGCAATTTATCTGTCAAAGTTGTTAAATCATTAACGAAATGAAAGAAAAAAATCATAGAACCAGCGATTTTGCGCAACTTTGCAGTTGATTTTTCATTTTTGCCTGTGTATAATCAAAATCGAAGAAAACCGGTATTCCCCAACCGGATCTGAATTTATTTTAAGGAGAACAAACATGAAAGAATTGTACGTCGTCAATTGCTGCCGTACCGCTGTCGGTTCCTTCGGCGGTTCCCTGAAGAACACCCCTGCCGCTCAGCTCGGCTCCATCGTCGTCAAGGAAGCCCTCAAGCGCGCAAACGTCGCTCCCGAGAACGTCGATGAGCTGATGTTCGGCTGCATCCTGACCTCCGGCCTCGGCCAGAACGTCGCCCGTCAGGTCGGCGTGGGCGCAGGTCTTCCCTACTCTGTCCCCGCTTACACCGTCGGCATGGTCTGCGGCTCGGGCATGAAGTCCGTCATTGAGGCTGGCCGCGCCATCCTCGCCGGCGACGCCGATATCGTCGTCTGCGGCGGCACCGAGAACATGAGCGCCGCTCCCTTCGCTTCCTTCGATGAGCGCTGGGGCGCCCGCATGGGCGACAAGAAGCTTGTCGACACCATGATCAAGGACGGCCTGTGGGATGCGTTCAACAACTACCACATGGGCACCACCGCCGAGAACATCTGCGATGTTTGGGGCATCACCCGCGAAGAGCTCGACGCCTTCGGCGCTGCCTCCCAGCAGAAGACCGAGGCTGCTCAGGCTTCCGGCCGTTTTGACGATGAGATCGTTCCCGTCCCTGTGAAGGTCAAGAAGGAGATCGTCGAGTTCAAGAAGGACGAGTTCCCCCGCGCCGGTTCCACCGTCGAGGGTCTTGCCAAGCTGCGCGGCGCGTTCCCCGTCGGCCCCGAGGGCGTTGAGGACGAGATCGTCCACACCTTCGAGCCCACCGGCATCCACGAAG